>BNJU01000946.1_pt1:0-2500 | contig 126511 bp, 140 predicted proteins | sample 8539281 | NCBI WGS metagenome assembly BNJU01 (sample SAMD00202456, study PRJDB9452) | human saliva metagenome | isolation source: human saliva | place: Japan | reverse complement strand
CTCCCCTCCCGGGGTGCTTTTCACCTTTCCCTCACGGTACTGGTTCACTATCGGTCACTAGGGAGTATTTAGGGTTGGGAGATGGTCCTCCCAGATTCCGACGAGATTCCACGTGTCTCGCCGTACTCAGGATACTGCTAGGTATAAAGACTATTTTAAAATACGAGGCTATTACTCTCTTTGGCCTACCTTCCCAGGTAGTTCTTCTATAATCTTTAAGTCCACATTGCAGTCCTACAACCCCGAAGAGTAAACTCTTCGGTTTGCCCTCCTGCCGTTTCGCTCGCCGCTACTAAGGCAATCGCTTTTGCTTTCTCTTCCTGCAGCTACTTAGATGTTTCAGTTCACTGCGTCTTCCTCCTCATATCCTTAACAGATATGGGTAACAGGTATCACCTGCTGGGTTCCCCCATTCGGACATCCCCGGATCTAAGCTTACTTACAGCTCCCCGAGGCATTTCGTCGTTTGTCACGTCCTTCTTCGGCTCCTAGTGCCAAGGCATCCACCGTGCGCCCTTATTAACTTAACCTTATTAACCTAATTTCTTAAAAAATTAGAAAACTCATTAAATATTCACAGCGTTTTCGGTTTATTTTCTTGTTACTATTTGATATAGATATTCAATTTTCAATGTTCATCCTTGGTGATCTCTCACCAATGGAGCCTAGCGGGATCGAACCGCTGACCTCCTGCGTGCAAAGCAGGCGCTCTCCCAGCTGAGCTAAGGCCCCACAAGACCTCTCAAAACTAAACAAGACGAACGTGCAGGTTTCCTTATCCTTAGAAAGGAGGTGATCCAGCCGCACCTTCCGATACGGCTACCTTGTTACGACTTCACCCCAATCATCTATCCCACCTTAGGCGACTGGCTCCTAAAGGTTACCTCACCGACTTCGGGTGTTACAAACTCTCGTGGTGTGACGGGCGGTGTGTACAAGGCCCGGGAACGTATTCACCGCGGCGTGCTGATCCGCGATTACTAGCGATTCCGACTTCATGTAGGCGAGTTGCAGCCTACAATCCGAACTGAGACTGGCTTTAAGAGATTAGCTTGCCGTCACCGACTTGCGACTCGTTGTACCAGCCATTGTAGCACGTGTGTAGCCCAGGTCATAAGGGGCATGATGATTTGACGTCATCCCCACCTTCCTCCGGTTTATTACCGGCAGTCTCGCTAGAGTGCCCAACTGAATGATGGCAACTAACAATAGGGGTTGCGCTCGTTGCGGGACTTAACCCAACATCTCACGACACGAGCTGACGACAACCATGCACCACCTGTCACCTCTGTCCCGAAGGAAAACTCTATCTCTAGAGCGGTCAGAGGGATGTCAAGACCTGGTAAGGTTCTTCGCGTTGCTTCGAATTAAACCACATGCTCCACCGCTTGTGCGGGCCCCCGTCAATTCCTTTTGAGTTTCAACCTTGCGGTCGTACTCCCCAGGCGGAGTGCTTAATGCGTTAGTCTGCAGCACTGAGTCCCGGAAAGGACCCAACACCCTAGCACTCATCGTTTACGGCGTGGACTACCAGGGTATCTAATCCTGTTTGCTCCCCACGCTTTCGAGCCTCAGCGTCAGTTACAAGCCAGAGTAGCTTTCGCCACCGGTGTTCCTCCATATATCTACGCATTTCACCGCTACACATGGAATTCCACTCTCCCTCTTGCACTCAAGTTAAACAGTTTCCAAAGCGTACTATGGTTAAGCCACAGCCTTTAACTTCAGACTTATCTAACCGCCTGCGCTCGCTTTACGCCCAATAAATCCGGATAACGCTCGGGACCTACGTATTACCGCGTACGCTGGCACGTAGTTAGCCGTCCCTTTCTGGTAAGATACCGTCACAGTGTGAACTTTCCACTCTCACACTCGTTCTTCTCTTACAACAGAGCTTTACGATCCGAAAACCTTCTTCACTCACGCGGCGTTGCTCGGTCAGACTTCCGTCCATTGCCGAAGATTCCCTACTGTCGCCTCCCGTAGGAGTCTGGGCCGTGTCTCAGTCCCAGTGTGGCCGATCACCCTCTCAGGTCGGCTATGTATCGTCGCCTTGGTGAGCCGTTACCTCACCAACTAGCTAATACAACGCAGGTCCATCTGGTAGTGATGCATTTGCACCTTTCAAGTAGATGTCATGCAACATCTACTGTTATGCGGTATTAGCTATCGTTTCCAATAGTTATCCCCCGCTACCAGGCAGGTTACCTACGCGTTACTCACCCGTTCGCAACTCATCCGGAAAGAGCAAGCTCCTCCTTCAGCGTTCTACTTGCATGTATTAGGCACGCCGCCAGCGTTCATCCTGAGCCAGGATCAAACTCTCATTAAAATAATTGTTTGTCTTAAACTCATTCTGTCACTGACAGATTTATTGTTTTTTTCATTGTTCAGTACTATAACCTTAGTTATAGTGCCCTGCACATTGGTTCGTCTTGTTCAGTTTTCAAAGGTCTTTGTCGCTCTCGCGCGACAACTATATTAGTATATCACGACCATA
>BNJU01001039.1_pt1 | contig 126596 bp, 146 predicted proteins | sample 8539281 | NCBI WGS metagenome assembly BNJU01 (sample SAMD00202456, study PRJDB9452) | human saliva metagenome | isolation source: human saliva | place: Japan | reverse complement strand
CTTTAGGCGTCTGGTGTGCCGATAATATCAATGTCCATGTTGGCTTCGCCCTCTTCTTGCATTTTTATGTGGTGGCAGCCAACACGCTCATAGAACCACTGGCAGAATGACCGCATGCATGGCCTACCTCTGGCAGTGCATCATATTCACGAAATATATAAACGACCTTGAGTTTATCTACTTTCACAACAGAGGCCTTGAAGAAGGCAGTCGGTAAATCACAAATTCATAGGTTACGTCCATACCATATTTTTCGAGAACAGCACCAATGGTTTTGACGGACTCGAATTCTTGACTTAAATCTCAGGGTTTTAGCTAATATAATTCACCATAAAGCATCTGGTGCAGGCTTTAAGATCGGAAAATGTATGCATGGGGTTCACCAAGCGCCTCAATGAATAATCAAAATGTTGTGCCGTCAGTGGATTTAGAAACAGGTTCGATGAAATCCATTTTAAATAAACTCATGTACTCTTAATTATACAATGTTGTGCCTATTGGTGTAAAATTCCGTACAATATAGACAGATGCATAAACCATGTATATGGATGTTTGAGGAGGATACTATGTTTAAGTTCAAAAATTGGCAGCTTTCACCGCCCTCGTGGCGGTAGCAACAATGGGTTTGATATGGCGGGTTGTGGCAACGACAAACCTATGACACAACAAGAAGGCGAAATAGCGTGTAGAGTTCTGAAAACCATCTCCCACCGTCCGAGATTTCACTGAGAGCGTGCAAATATGTTGGTTTCGATGTTGAGTTTGTCCGGAAGCAATTTCTAAGAAATCGGCCTATGGAATTCAAATCCATGGGCTTTCGACGCTTCAGTTCCAGCTGTTCAATCATGGCGATATCGACATGACCGTCAGCGGTATCAACGCTACTCGGAACGCGAAAAAGTGTTGGACTTCTCCGACGCGTACTGCGACCAAGGTCGTTTCACCACGGTTGTGCGTAAAGACAACACTACTAATCGCAACATGGATGAATTGGCGGTGCAAACTGCAGGGCTCAAATCCGGCACAATACCTGCTGAAACGGCTCACACTCTACGGTACAACAGTGGTACGAAATCGATTCCAATGCTAATATCTTTCATGGAATTGAGAAGCCGCACAATCGATGTCGCTATCATCGATGACGCCAGTGGCTATGTACCACCTAAAACAAGGTGCCCCACTCAAGACTCTTAAAGCATGTAGGCGAGACCTACCACAAATCCCTCAGGCACAGTTCTTGGCGTGAAAAGGCAGCACAAAAGCGTACAATGCACCGGTTAACAAAGCGCTTAAAGAACTTAAAGAAGACGGCACTACCATCTACGACGAAATGAGCCCATGGTAGTACAACCATAACAGCTGATCCAACAACCTGTGGGAATTAAATACAATCCCTTCTGAAAGATTTCCAGACATCAGCATAAAATTTGTGACAACAGATCTATGCAGGAGGTTTTGACCTTACGCCTAACTTATGCTAGGCCTTTTCGTCATTAAATAGTATTACCATGCATACTAGACATAAAGCTATTAAATTATGTGAGAACAGCTTAAACGATATCAATCTGATAGCAATAGAAGACATACAATTATGCTAACATTGCCTCTTTTACCGTACCAGCGTTCGTTATATAACAAATGTGTATTCTATCGTATAAAAGGAGGCCTAATGGCACAGTGCTTTTACGGAACCATGCCTGCAAAGGTCTTCCCACATGATTTTTACATCGTATAATCACGTCTGCAAGAAGGCTTTGCGTCGAGCTAGAACTCATCGTCAACAATCAGCAAGATGCAGTATCAAACTGATCATCGCGCCTTGCGACACGATATGTACTACGCCAGTGAAAGTGAGATTAGCTAAAGAGGATGCGCTACAATCGCTAATGATCCACCAAGTCACGCGAGCTAGGTGATGCATATGCCCGCTCTCGCACGCGTCTGTGCAGGCCTCGCTTTTACTCTGGGAAGAATCTAATCTCCCAGAGGACAATAAGCGCACGGTCAATTGCGTTACACGATAGCATTCGCCGCTGTAGTCTATCTGACACCTTACAAGCTTTGCAGCATCAGCTCCATTACCTGCTCAACTGTGTGTGAGAAACGATAGCAAATTTCCTTTCGATGCAAACATTCGCATTGTCCACGATATATGCAGACCAAGGCGACGCCTGTGCCAGTATGTAATAAGGCAATGTCTTTTCTGGCGCGACGCAATCGTATCTCGACGCGCAGAAAAGCTATGCTGCTGCCACGCCTTTCTGAGTTGTCTAAACGCATTCACCGAAGCCTTACCAGGTGGCTCCAGCGCACGATCGTGATTTCACCACTTACAGGGCATGCCAATACGCAGACGATGAAACTGCAAGAAAATGCGTCGCGCCTGGCCAGAGATGGCTTAATAAAGGCTCTCGACAACGGCTTCGCCATGTTCAGGAACTTTGCGTAACATCTATATCGGCGAAAGCCGATTCTCTGAGCAGCGCGCGCCGCGTCGCCAGAGACGGCAGCCGAGCTTGGCAACCAGCCCATGATGCTCTATACAGGCCTCGACTGCCACGAAAACAGCAGACTGAGACACTCTTCACGTGGTTTCACTAAAGCAGATGCCGCCTTAGGACAATCTGGCTAGCACGCCGAATTAGCGGACTATTACTATCATTTCTACGACGCGCCAAAAGAAGTGCGTCGCACCATTCCTCATGATCGTAAAGGCGATGTGGTCTCTACCGCCGTGCCGCAACCAAAGAGCTTTAGTGATGCAGGCTACACCTGCATTACAGGCTGCTTTACTGGCCATGTCTTTTCACGCAGCATACCTCCCTCTCGACTGACTCATGCAGACTTAACGCATATGGCGGCGACTATGAACGCTTTTCGTTTATGTTTCGCCTTGCCCTATTATCAAGTTACTATGCAGTATCCACGGTTTAGGGCGTGACGAAAACATTCGCGCTGAGTGCCGTACATCCCCACTGCGCGTCTTAGATGAGGAGCAACGTCTATGCACGAGCGAGAAGATCGCGTTCTCTTTCTGCGATGTTACGCGCGCCTTTAACACGGTTGTTTGCCCAGGCTGGTGCCTGCGAAAAAGGAGGCTATGTAACGGGCAAACCAGACCTTTGGATCAGGCCGTATCCTAATACGAACACGTCGCATCAATATATCTTGTCCCACAAAGGCCAAACTTTTAGATCCGGAGCTAAAAGGATGTTCCTATCGATGACGAAGGAGCCGAGCGCTTAGCGGCCTTTGAAGGGTCAAATTGTCATAGCCTGCGCATAAGAAAGGCATTGCCGAGGTCAGCACTACTACGGTGCGCCCGCGCTTTACCACGTGAGCCTCAAAATGCGGCCCGCTTATCGCTGTAAACCATGGACGACTTCCTGTGGGACCACCACCTTGTAGCGACTGAAGCAAAACCATCGAAAACCGCCTTAGCAGTCACAAGAAGAAATGAAAGCTCCAGCTTTACACAATCATTTCTCATCCGTCTCCAGACACATTGCGCATATCTTTAAGGTCGATGTAAAGGCAAGGATGCCTGCAGGAGATAACGAAATCATGCGCATACACGATTTACGACCCTACGGAAGGGCAAGAAATCATCTATCGTAATGGTCCATTAATAAGGAAAGCAAACACGCATCAAACCTATTGAAAGAGCTCTACGATAATCATCGCCTACCTCAGCCTCGTAGACAACCGGATCCATCGAAAAGAGCGAAGAAAAACGACTTGGCACTACGTGCTTCGATGTTGGATCAACAGCCGTTTTCTTTGCTAGAAGAAGACCGACGATGCGAAACGCTATGATTCGAAATCAGGCTGCGTGCAAGCTAAAAGACAGTACGAACAAATTAATAGTCGTACCCATGCACTTTGATAGGTCCATCTTATTTCATTTTAAAGGCACGCGGTCGACATCTACGAAGTGCAGCTCTATCTGAAAGAATCTGTACGCCACTACCTGATGAGGATGGGAACCAAGAAAATACTCCAGCAACACCTATTTATTTGAACAATACATAGGCAACAAGTATCCCGGAACTATTGGATTCAAAAACGATTATCACCTGGAACCTCGAACTAGACAACTGAAACAATTAACAGTCCCAAAGGATTTAAACAGAAAGACCACCAGAAGCTGTGTATCTTTTTTCTGGGAATGAAATTGTTATTTGAATAAAGGCAATAAAGCGTTAGCTAAACCAGTAAGCGCCAAGATTGTTTAACGATTGTCAGTAAACTATTTCTCTTCCTCTTCTCATATAAGAACAAGAACTAAACTAACTATAAAACATCTTAACCAAGAAAATTAGCTTTACATGAAATGCGTGTACCCCACACATATTTCATGAACAAAACAAACGTCTTAATTGATACGAATAGTTACATGAGAACGATAGTATGCAATGAATTCATAAATTTCTATAAAATTTTAATGTTTTGTAAAGAAATGTATGAGGACGCTTACATCTAGTCATAATATCTAAATGGACACTTAAATTCAGCCATAACACATCTAAGAAAATTAATTGAGTGCAAAACCCTTTCTTCAGCACATTAGTTTAAAATAAACTAAATGTGTTAGAGAAGGGTTTTCTATTTTACCTTATAATTATAGAGTTTTAAGCAAACGTTCAGGCAATGATCGCAAAAGTGTAGGATGTGCGCTATCTTGACCTACTGCTAGACGCGTGTGGATTCAGCAGCGTTCACGTCGAGACCAGATGCAAGCATCAACTGTGGCTACGCCAGTTTCTTCGTCTCGTACAGCTTCAGCCTTTGCGCGGCGCCGTTCGAGGCTGTTACGATGAGCTTCCGGATACGATAACGAGTTTAGCCAAGCCTTTCTTCACCAAGAGCGTTCAATGCATGAATGCAAGCACCTTCAGCTCTACTGTAACGAGATGCATCCAATGGATGACCGATTGTCGACTTGATCGAGCAAGTTCCAATGCTTTTTGTACGGATGCGTACGCAAGTCTCAACAGCAGTTCCATTTGTCCAGCCAATTCTTGGTTGAAAGTAGTTTCAGGATGACCTTGGCCAATCTTGAAGCATAACGGATTGTACAGCTCTTCTCTTTGGGCATGTATTTCCAAACTTCTTCCGCTCAGTGAAGGAAAGTACTCAGATACCCATTGCGACTAATGTTTTCAAAGATTTCGTACATCGCTGTTTTGAGGCAGAACGACGCTAGCGTTATCTTTGCTTTCAGTACATGCAGCTATCTTTCATCAGCATCAAGGTAGATGGAGCTCCAAGTCTACTGCACACACAGTTATGAATTGCATGGTACAACATGTGGAATTCGCATAGAACTGACCACGCATCAGTAACAACTCTCGACGTACTTTATCTGAGCGCAATAATGCCCATTTGTCGAATTGTCGGACATACTCTGCGCAAACCCACTTTATCGGTGATGGATTGCACGTCCTCAAGTGCCGCGCAAGCAGCGGCCGTGTTACGGATCTACGGTGGTTACCTTCGGATAATTGTTTTACGATGTCTTTGGGATCAAACGTACGTCTGCTTGGTAATCCGCGGAGGATACCCACAGACGCATAACGTCAGCGCCGTATGCGTCGATGATGTCGCTAGGTGCTACTGTAGTACCTACAGATTTGGACGTTTACGACCTTCGCCGTCCACAACGAAACCGTCAGGTGTCATCATTACGGAGTTATAAGGTCCTTTACTGCAGTTGTGGCTACTGCAGTCAACAAGGAAGAGAGTGAAACCAAACCACGCGATGTTGGTCCAGAACCTTCAAGGTAACATAGCACGTGGTACGTCAAGATCGCTAACTCTCGGCACGCCACGGCCCAAGAGGAGCCAGAGTCAAACTTACGTCCCACGATGTCTGTTTCTTTTTGAACTCATCATGCACCGCAATGGGGGCATTTGAAAGCCTTCTGGCAACAATTCTTTTGCACCGTGGGCCCACCATGCGTCAGACCTTCTACGGCTACTTTTCAAGCAATGCAGACATAGTGTCGTCGTTGGATGATGTGCTCGCCACAGCTTTCTACGATAGTAATAGGAATCATAGCGCCCAAATACGCTGATCGGAAGTGCAGTCACCGCGATCATGCGCACCATGTTGAAGATGCGGTCATGGCCCCATTTAGGAATCCGATCGCACTTGGTCGTCGATCGCATCAAGCGCTTGATGACGGCACCCATCTACAGAGGAGAACCATTGTTCTGGTAGCGCGGTAGATGACAGGATTTTACAACGCCAGCAGTGCGCGTATTGGAGCGCAAGCTAGATTTGCTGAGCAATGCATTGTTGTGTGCCAAGACTTTTAATAACAGGCACCTCTGCATCGTGTGAATTTCACGCCAGCCCAGCGGCACTCAGTATCTCGCCACATAACGGTTGTCGTCTCACTTGTTTGGTGTGGTTACCAGTTTCGTTCACAGGGATACGATAGGAAGCTCAGCTTTGCCTTCCTTGTGTAACGCATGAACGATGTTAAGACGTCTTCACGTGTGCAGGGCGTCAGATGTACGCAACCAGTCGCACGGCCTTCAAGTGTTACATGGTCGCGCATAATACAGTGGATGTGCGTTCTACGAATGGATGTTTGAGATCAGCCAATTCAAATCGGGCGCCTCGGAGAAAGCGAGTTTACGATTTCGTAGTCTTCGATGCCGATATCTTTCATAGCTCGCGTCAACAAGTTCGGTCGCCATCAAGCGTATTCGTCGCTCACTACTTACCCAGCCATATTCGAGCTCAGAGGTTAACGAGATAGCTACGTCATGGCAGGCATTGTCCAAAGGAGTGGTTGTCCAGATAACAGCAATGCCTGTGTTTGGATCTACGCCGTAGCGGCAATGTTACTCTTTTCTCAGATAGCGTGCAAAATTTTTACGTAGATGGAGAGAGATCTCAGCGTATTCGATTTCCTTGCTTCTGCCAATGCAGTTTCGCAGTGCGTACACCAGCATACAGTTTAAGACTCAGCACCTAGATGCGACCGCGTTTTGCCATCTCGCCGAAGATGCCGAAGTTGTTTTAACTTCGAACTCAGGGCGCTGAAAATGTCAAATACGGCGATCCACCTCGCCTAATACACCAAAGCGAACAGAAAGTCTTGTTTTTGGTTTCTACGCACTCTACCATATTCACTTACATTTTATTGCGCAAATCAAGAGGCGCCATTTTCATGACGGTTAAGACCAGTATTTTGATAACCGCGTATAGCTCGATCAAACCGTGCGTGTCAACCTGGAATGCCAGCGAGGTATAATGACCAGTCATAGTCTTTGTATTTCATGATGATGTCCTTTCAACGTTTTGTTGAGGGTCTGACCGATGTGCACTCACCGTGCGCATGGAGTGCCATCATGTGCAAAGATGAAAGGTTTTGCTGTCTTTACATCTCAAACGTCGATAGAATTTGTTGTCTTCCCAGAACTTTTTAAGTACTTTCTGGTTTCGCGCTTAGGCAAATTGCCGCGCGGTGGGAAATTCTGTTTCAGCGCAAATGTGCGTCTGTGCCGTAATCCATGATGTGCTCTTTTACATAGGAAATCGCTTCGCCCGAAGGGACGGACGTAATATCCAATGGTACCACCCTACTGACTCGTTGCTTGTGAAAGCTAGCGTCACCCGCATTTCTGCGATTGTCACGCCATGCCAGCACATAGTTGTAACACATAGTTGCAACTCCGTGTCTCTCGCCCATTGAAAGTAGCAAACGTAACAATTGTTCACCGGCGGCATTACCGCTTGCTCAAGGCGTCCGCAAAATCTCTGGAGATTTCCAAACCTTTCAATATGAGTTTGGTCACCTACTAAATCCGTCTGAGACATGCGTCTTTTTTCAACACCAATATTCTATATAATAGATAATTATAGGACTCAAACAGGAAATTGTCAAATACTTCATTTCTAATTTAGCAAAACCTACATCACCTATTAAGCAAAAAACCTACTTACGTAGGCTTTATTATGCTCTAATTATTGAATGTACTCATGAAAATTAATTCAAGAATAATAATTACAATGCACATTACATAATTTACGATCATAATCAGTTGGAGTTCTTCAAGACCAGTGCAGGCAGCTTCTTCAATGATAATTACTTCATAGCTCATTGGAGATCGTATGGTTATCACCTTCATCACCACTTTTGAGCAGTGGATAAATAACATAGATATTACCAAATGGAATCAAGCTAATCAAGCCAACCACTTGCCAATGTCATGTAAACATGACGAGCAGCAAGACCAATGGAAGGCAATAGGTACGAGATTATACTGAAATAGGACCTGGCCACTTGCTGGCGCAGTATCCATTACAAAGGCACTCAATACATTGAAGATACCAGCAGCAACAATTGTGATACCATAGAAACGCCAATGTTACTTACGACTTGCGACCTTTAAAATTAACAGTACCCATAATCGTATATTTAAAATTATCTACATACAAGAGATTTTTGATGAACAAATCGATTAATCTTCTCTCCTCTAGAAATAACAAATAAATTCTTCTTGAAATATTATATCATTACTGTTGACGATTTTGAAAATGAATGTCTATATGTTTTGGGAACCTTATGCTTTATATTTCATTATGGATACATCCTGTTTCATCGCACTAGTCGCATAAATGTTTGTCACCAGAACCAGAGCACAAAAGATAGCGCAGAATAGGTCTGCGAGTTGAAGGTCCGCATAGATGGCGTAGTATCAATAAGACCTAATTCACGGGCCATTTGTTTTGTTACAACTACTTGACCTGTAGGGGACCAAAGCGATTTGAGTATAGGCTTTCTGCACCAGTAGAGCCAGGATCAACAGGATAATGGTCCCTACCACCGATGAAATCCAGCAATACGAGGCCCCTGAGCTACGCCCGATCGTGTGAGCGTCGTACTGAAACGGCCACGCCAGGAATAACCATAATCACGGACAAAAGAACAAGAATGACCAAGCCAAAACCACGCCTACTACGCTGGATGGTGGGCTAATATAGCTCAAAAAGCACAAGTAAATAGAATGGCTACAAACAACAATTCGATAGACTATGCCAATATTCACTACGACTTGCACGACCATCAAAAGTCAGCATATTTATAAACCAAACATTGTTTAAAGTTTTCAATCAAGCTTTAGATTACATTTATCTAACGAGATTTAGCCTACTAGTAGCCCACATTCTGGAGCAGGTAACACTCTGTTTTAACACTTCATGTCCACAATAGGGACAAGATTTTCATAATAAACTCCTTCTAGTTACAAACAGGAATCAGCAAAGATTACGAAGTCCTGCGGTACTTAACATATATAGAACTTAGATATTTTTATTTGATTAATATCTATATTTTTGAATTCATCTGAAATTCATTTTACTACAAAAGTGTTATATTGTCTATAAAGGAGATGTTAAACTTTTATAAAATAAAATAATGAGATTGTTAATAAATGCAGATCTTTATTACATATATCCATTTCCATTAATACCATACCATAATATCTCTAATGATATCAGCAATAATATAGATTGGATAAAGATATAATCCCTCATCGCCCAATCTTGGGCGACGGGATGGAGTTTCTTCTAGACCAGTAGCTTTGTATAACCTCAGGAGTAATAGGTGATATCCGGTTCTTTCACCATATGAATTCTCTCTTTGATCGCCACGACGCAATTCAAATGAGAAATATAAAGAACTATGAAACAGGAATAAACTGAGATTAGCTGCGTCCAACCACTCCGGCCAATATCATGCATACGCCGCGCTGTGACAGCTATATTGGAACTATAAAGAAAGGATACCCTACAGCAACAGTATCGATAAGCGTTTTCATAATTAGGGAAGCCCAAGATACTACAAAGTAAGCTAAAATGCCAAGTAATCCTTGTATCAATGTAACGCTGCCTACAGTCCTAATATTCACTACTACTACGACCGTTAAAATTAGCATAGTTCCTAATACCTAATTTGAAGGCATCAGTATAGTTCAAATCTTATATATTTATGGTTGACATAACCTAATCACTCCTCTGCGGCTTCCAATAGCAACAATGTCTCAGCCTTTGCCTTCATTATCAAACGAACTAATAAAGCTACTGATTTATCTTTACAAAGTAACGGTAAAGCCCATATAGTTTACACAATATCATCATCTTGGTCTTGAGAAACATAGTCAAGCTGTATCGCTTTCACCCAGGAACCTCTTCCTTAGTCCTATGGCTTGTTCCCATAGTTCAAGGTACCATATCGTTCCATAACACGAGCGCTCAAATAACGATATGCACCATGATAATCCTTTTTGTTGAGGGGCTTCATACAATTACTTACCACAGTACGCCCTCTGTTGTAGCCGTTTCACTTTGTAAAAGACGATTTGCTTTGTTTCGTTAATGAACTAGGTCCCAAATTGCCATAGCAGTCTCCTCTCTATAAAATTATGATTAATCATTGTACTACTTGCACTAGTAGCTAGGCAGCCTAATACCAATATAGCCACAACAGAGGCCCGATGGAACGTTTTTCCTCTAATCCATTAGATACAGGCGATGTGCGCTACAGAATAGATACAATAGTGCAAGCCAGCCTAAAATAGGAACCAGCAAAATCATCAACGTTGGATCATTATTAGAGTCTCATAACTGTCTTGCCATTAGTACAATCTTCGGCAAGCATAACAGGATGGACAATACAAATAATACACATACCAATAGAGACAGCAGTAAAGAAATCTGTACGGTATGTAGATTTGTAAGACCTGTAATACATATAATTAAGCCATATACAAAGGATATAGCACTTATGGTGAGCCAAAAAGTCGGCTGTGATTGTGCTTACTGTTCGCATAGTTTCCACTAGCTCACGATAGAGGATTTTGTATACTTTCTGTTTCATAAAACTCCTACTATAATCTTAGATTAGATATAAACATATATAGATATTCCTATTATACTATGATTTATCAACTTAGTTGATTCATGTTCACTGAAAATCTACCTATACTACAGATATGTTTTCTATAACTAAAATTCGTGCAATTAATTATGCAGGGAGATAATTATGAAAGCTAAATTAATGCAAAGCAGTAGCCTCTGGACAGCTTAGGTGCCTTCTTAACAGTAGGCATGGTGCCAATGTAGCCCAAGCCAAGATTATCACTTCAAAATCGGTGAAAACCATCGCATGGTAAAAATGATGATGGCACAGTAGATAGCAGCGATCATCCATGGTACAAAGTAGATGATAAAAGAAAAAGCACAGAAAGCATAGAATATCTGAACGTGAAAAAGCATGATAAAAATGCAACAGCAAAACGCGCTGAACGACACCAACGTTCTGAATCCTCTAATGACTAAAGCTCGCTCTGTGCAAAAACAGACTACATATAAACAAAAGTGCCATGCTCATCATAATCAACATGCACATGAACAACGACACATAATGAACTGCACCTCAAAAATTGAATTCAATTTTTGGGTGCAGTTTTTCATGTCAAAATATTCTAAAAATCAAATGACTTACTAAAACCGGTATTTAAATGAAATCATTTATTATACACTAGCCTTTTAGAACAGCTTGTTTCATGGATTTTACGTAATCCAAACAACGCTTGATCCGCATGTTCACCGTGTTCTGCCACGATTTTAATGATGGCAGAGCTACGATAGCACCATCGGATACGCGCGCCATAGCTTCCGCTTGTTCTGGCTTTAGGAGATACCGAAACCAACAGCTATCGGGATATCCGTATATTTGCGAATCATTTCAACAATGGACTTTAATATCTGTCTGATTTCACTGCGCATGCCTGTAACGCCAAGTGAGGATACACAGTATACAAAGCCTTCTGCGTCTTTGGCGATCATTTCGATGCGGTTTTTCAGATGTTGGCGCAATTGAGGATACAACTTCACACCATGCTTATGAGCCACTAGCGAGCTCGCTTTTCTTCAAACGGCACGTCTGATGATAACACCAGAGATTTCCACCTCTTCACAGAGGGTAAGAATTTTTCACGACCAAATACATAAATAGGATTCAACAGGTCGCGAATACGAGCGGTATAGTCACCGCATCATCGCCTGTACGTAAACGACGCACCATATTGAAGATATCATTGATGTTTTACGCCTGTAGATAATGCGCGTACTTGCTCTGTGGATAGCTGGGCCTTCGCTGTGGGATCGGAGAGAAGGAATACCAATTTCACCATGTCTGCACCGGCTTTTCACCATAATGCGAATATAACGTTCTGTATTTTTCAATACCGTGGTCACCAGCACTAATAAACGGGATGATGCTTGCCTTTGTGAAAGCGTCTTTAATTTTACCCATGAAGATCCACCTCATGTTTTCTGCCATAGCCGCTACGTCTTTGTCACCGACCAGATAAACAAATAATAATGATGTCGTCCTTGCTCATAGTAGGAGCAGTTTTACGTGCATGTGCCACCGCATGAGCACTTTCAATCGCATGAATAATCCTTCAAGCGAGATAAATATTCAAAGGCATCTACGGCTTCGTCATCTGTAACAGGCACTATTCAGCACGACCGCTATCGTGCAAGTACGCATGTTCAGGACCGATGCCAGGGTAATCGAGACCTGCAGAGATAGAATATACTGGAGCAATGTGGCCATCTTCATCTTGGCAGAAGTAAGATTTCATACCGTGGAAAATACCAACAGACCCCTTCGCGATTGTTGCTGCATGTTCCTTCGTATCGATGCCGCGACCTGCTGCTTCACAACCGATGAGACGAACCCCTTCATCTGGAATAAAGTGATAGAACATGCCCATCGCATTGGAGCCACCGCCTACGCAAGCCATAACAGCTGTTGGCAATTTGCCTTCTGCTTCGAGGATTTGTTCACGCGCTTCACGACTGATAATAGATTGGAAATCACGAACGATCATAGGGAATGGATGGGCACCCATAACGGAGCCCAATACATAGTGCGTATCGGACATGCGGTTTGTCCATTCGCGCAACGCTTCGGAAACCGCATCTTTCAATGTACTAGTCCCTGTTGTTACTGGATGCACCTTAGCTCCTAGCAATTCCATACGATATACGTTAAGCGCTGGCGTTCACAGTCCTCTGCACCAGTATACTTCGCATTCCATGCCCATCAACGCAGCGATAGTAGCCGTTGCCAGCCGTGTTGACTCTGCCCGGTTTCAGCAATAACGCGTGTTTTACCCATCCGTTTTGCCAATAACATTTTGGCTGATTACGTTATTCAATTTGTGGGAACCCGTATGGTTTAAAGTCCTCCCGTTTTAAATAGATTTTAGCGCCCCCAGGTCCTTTGTCATACGTTCTGCATAGTATAACAGGGATGGACGACCTGCTATATTTTTATGTAAATCCTCAAGTTCATGTACGAAATCAGGATCATCTTTGTACTTATTGTACGCCTCTTCCAATTCGATAACTGCATTCATCAATGTTTCTAGCATAAATTGACCCTTAAAAGGAGCCAAAATAGCCATGTCTTTGTTCACTCATATAACTTACCTTTCTATATACCATTCCTGCTAGCACGCCATACTATGGCATTGCTATTGTTCTCACAATGTTGGTGAAAGCTTTTATCTTCTCATCGTCCTTCACGCCTTCTGTTTCAATGCCGCTACTGATATCGATGCCGTACGGTCGAACCGTACGAATGGCACGCGCCACGTTGGTGCTATCGATACCACCAGCGAGCATAAACGGTCGTTCAAACTCATCTAAGCAAGACCAGTCGAATACTTTCACCCGTACCGCCTCGCTCGTCTTTGTGATATGCATCAAACAAAAAGCATATCAGCACTGCTATTAATCCACGCCTCTGCATCTGCAGCACTCAGGATTTGAACAGCCTTCCAAACCTCTACATTAGTACGTTCTTTTTAAGGATTGGATGAAAGCTTCATCTTCATCACCGTGCAATTGCACCGCATCAAGATTTACTTCTGTGGCAATCGTAACGAGATTATCTAGCGTTTCATTGACAAAAATGCCTACCGTTTTTAATAAATTCTTGATGTATAAGTGTCTGATTACTGCATTGTACTTCGTCTCGACTATCGATTTCCATATTGCTTATGTAGTTCTTCAACTAATGATTTAGCTTGATCTACGGTAACTTGTCGTTTACTTGGTGCAAATACAAGACCCATATAGTCAGGCTTTGCTCACTACAGCAGGGATTGTTTCTATCTTGATATACCGCCATCTTAATCTTAGGTGTATAATATGTGGGCCCATAAAGATAGGCTAACTTTTCAACCTTATTGGGAGAACGCATGAAGGTTTCACCCATCAAGGCTACACCGATATTGTTATCCCGCAATACTTGGATGTCCTCTGGAGTTTCAAGACCGCTTTTCAGATACGAAGATCATATCGTCTTGCACAAGATTGCGTAAGCGTACACTATTTTGTACATCTACAGTGAAGTCTTTGAGATTCCGATTGTTAACTCAATAATGCGGGCACCGCAATCGATGGCCATTTGCACTTCTGCTTCGTCATGGGCCTCTACCAAAGAGGATAAGCCAAGAGAATCAGCTAACTCACGGAACTTTGTCAGCGTAGGCACATCGAGGCATGCACAGATTAATAGGATTGTACTAGCGCCCCCATACCTTTGCTTTGGTAGATTTGTATTCATCGATGATAAAGTCTTTACGAAGCACAGGAATTTTTACGGTGCTTGCAATTTCTTGCAAATATTTTTTATCACCCTTAAAGAAATCTGGCTCTGTTAATACAGAGAGTACTGCTGCTCCTGCTACTTCATATTCTTTGACGATGTTCAAATAGGGGAGTGCTCAGCAATGATGTCTTAGACGGAGATGCCTTCTTTACTTCGCAAATGAAGTTGAAGTCTTGCTGACGAAGGGCTGCTTCAAAGGGAAATCCTATATCCGCTGACATCGCTAAAGCTGCTACTTTCACAGCCTCAGGCGTTTCCACCTGTCTTTCTTGGGCAGCTGCAATTTTGGTAGCCTCTATAATCTTATTCAAAATCAATGGTTACACCTCTTGGGTTGCTTTACAAACTGTTCCATTGTCGCAGAGCCTTGCCAGAGTCGATCATATGTTTCGCCTCTTCGATGCCCTCTCGCCAATGTAATACCGTCTTTCGCAAGGTAAATCGCCATGCGCGTTAAGAACAACAGCCGTGCGTCTACCACCCTTGCTCACCACCGAGAACGCGACGTGTAATCTCAGCGTTTACCGTAGCATCGCCACCTTCAAGCCTTCAGTTTTTGATCAGCGTATTCGAAACCGTATTCTAGGGATCGAATTCGTCAGCTTGTGAACGTCCCTATTAACTTTCGCATACGTTTTATTGGCAGCCGTAATCTCATCAAGGCTGTCGAAGCTCATGTACCACGGCACCGCGTTTAACACTGGATTAGATAAAAGCGAGCCAATGGCTCTACTAAGGATTTGTCGTAAACACCCATCAACTCCCACAGTTGCGCCCGTGATTTGCCAAAGGTCCCTAGATATTGAACACCGTACGAACGCCCAACGCCCTACGTACAGGACCAGCATACTTCATAGCTTGGTGATATACAGGAGCAAAACATAAAGCAATATATTGGCTGGTTAAGAACTGCTTGATTTTGCTCGCCGTTAAGCTCCAATTTAGCGCCCAACGCTTCGAATTAGTCGGCAGCACCACGATTTACTAGACACACCTGCGGTTACCATGCTTTTGTTACAGGAATACCTGCGGCAGAAATGATAAAAACCAGATGTGAAATGTTGAAGGTATTAGCCTCATCACCGCCAGTGCCTACGATTTCTACAACAGTACCTTCATGAGGCACAGAACCAGCCTCTCGCGCATAACCTCTGCAAAAAGCCGTAACCTCATCTACAGTAGGTCCCTTCGCTGCAAGAGCACGCAGAAACCAGCCATAGGGAACCTCGAGTACATCGCCGCTCATAATTTTTGTTCATTGTATCTTTAGCAAGGTCGTAGGATAAAATCTCGACCATGTGTTACCGTATAATGCGTCTTTAATCATTTATATCTCCTTTGAGGATATCTATTAAATTGATACCATATCTACCTAGTCGGTAACGATTGGGTCATGCCTCAGCCTCCGTGGTACTCTCGCTATGCGGGGCGCCAAGTCGGCTTCGCATATAACCCAATCGTATTTATTCAGCTACATACCAATCTAATAGATATCCCTCAAACAACTATTATCAAATGATCCTGCGTATATGGAGTAATGCGAGGTCATTTCTTTTATAAGAGGTAGAATGGTGATGCTGCACCACCTTTTCCTATATTAAGGTTCTGATTGCATACTTCTTTAGAAAAATATAGCTACAGTTCACAATATGTATTGTAGAGGGGTTATTAGAGGGTAGCCAAGATTGAGTTGGCAGGAAATAAGGTCTTAAGGAACGACTTGGCGGTACACGTGAGTGGGGCGGTACACTGAGTTCCGAGAGACCTTATTTCCCTGCACTATCATTCTAGAGCCTTAGAATAGCCCTCGATACATAAATTAGGCTGTAGGTTATCAAGAAATGCGAATCATTTGTTCGTTTGGTGTCATGATGAGTTCCGGATGAAATTGCACTCCATAAATCGGGTAGTCTTTGTGTTCCACGCTCATTATTTCGCCGTCGTCTGTAATGGATGTAACGATGAGTTCGCTTAGGTATGGTTTCATCGATAATCGCTAGGGTGGTATCAGCCACTCAAATTGTTCTGGTACACTCTAAGAATTTTGGAGGTGTACTTGTTTTGCTACGCTTTGTTTGCCGTGCATCACTTGTTTTGCGTAAGACACGGTACTGCCGGAAATACTTCCCAGGTTTGGCGTCCGAGGCATACGCCGAGATTGGAAATCACCTTGCATTCACGCAACAGGTCTCGTATACCCCCGCATCAGCTGGTCTGCGGGTCCCGGTGAAAAGTATCACATAGTCCGGTTTCAAAGCGCGGATTTCTTCAACTGTTAATTCATCACTGCAGAATGACTTTAATATCTGGACTCGATAGAGCCTACTAATTGGTATAAATTGAAGGAGAAGCTATCGTAATTATCTATAAGGAGTACCATTATTCCACCTCCCGTGCATTTGTAATTGCTGAAATCTGGATCGTACTATCTATCAGTTTTCTGCGTTGTATTCGCTTTCAGGAATACTATCTCGAACGATACCAGCACCAGCGCGAACATAGACCTCACCGCCTTTATTCATGCTCATGCGGATGCCGATACATACGTCCATGTTACCGGAGAAATCGATGAACCTACGGCGCCGCCGTATACGCCGCGCTGGGCTTTTCTCAGGATTCGTGTAAAATTTCAATAGCACGAATCTTAGGAGCTCCCAGACAATGTCCCTGCTGGCAGTGTAGCACCAATCGCATCGAGTGCATCTTGCCGTCTTGAATGTCGCCACTACAGTAGATGTAATATGGATTACATGGGAGAAACGTTGCAACTATGTAACGCCTCTACTTTTTACGGAACCGAATTTAGAAATTTTACCTAAGTCTGTTACTACTAAGATCAACGAGCATGTTGTGTTCAGCTAACTCTTTTTCATCGTTGATGGTTTTCCTCAATGGCAAGGTCCTCTGCTTCGTTTTTACCGCGATGTCATAGTGCCTGCAATTGGGAAAGTGACATTTTACCATCTGTCATTTTCACCAAAGTTTCTGGAGCAGCCTGTGAGCTCTATCATCACCACCGGATAGGTAGAACATGTACGGAGACGGGTTCAACGTACGCAATACGCGGTATGCGTTTAACTAGTTGCCTTCAAACTCGGCTTCATGGCGGTTAGATACAACATTGGAAGATATCCCTTCCTGATGTAGTGCTGTGTCTTTTTGACAACTGCTCAAACTCATCCTTTGTAAAACTCAGAGGTAAACTCTGTTTTATGATGCCTTTGGAACATCCGCCTCTTTACCGTTTTTACAACGAGATCACGCAAGAGTTTTCAATTCAAGCTCCGCCTTAGTTTGTAGTTGCGTTCCAAAATCATTTGTGCTGATGTTGGCAATCGAGCAATTTTATTTTGTAGTGGTCAAAAGCGATAACTTTATCAAAGAGCATAAGGTCTACATCGTTGACCATTGCAGAGTCATCATCTGGTGTTGGGAAACCAATGTTGGCTCGATATAGCGAATGATTCACTGCGAAGTAGCCTACAAAGCCACCTGTAAGGTTGGTAACTCTTCTAGCGAGGACTTTTTATATTGACTCAAAATATTGCGACTTCTGCCGCAGGCGTCAGAACACTCAAAGGTACGAGTCGTCCCGTCTTTGATAGTCATTTGATGGTTTTTGCAGAAGAGCTCGATCTTAGGATCATAGCCCAAGAAGGAGTAACGGCCCCAATGATTACTATTATCCGCACTTTCAAGCAAGTACGTATGACTGCTCACTTGTTTTAACGCTTTCAACACGCTAATCGGTGTGCGTACGTCGGATAAAATTTCCATATACACAGGCACGATATCGTAGCCCGGTGCGATAGCTTTCACACGGTCAAGACTAGGGAAAAATCGCGAGAACCTCCATCTGGCATTTTGCCAATACCTTGCCCATGACAATATAACGTCAAGGACGAGTTTATAGTTCATATTACAATTTGATTGTATGCTGTTATAAATCGCGGTACCACCTTGTTTGAATGCAGTGCATTCCCCTTTCGCAGGATACTAACATATCCCTCACGACTAACGCTCGTGTGACGTCGCACCATACTAGGAATGAAAGTTCATTCTGTTCCATGCGCCCTCGTTGGTCCATTTAATAAGCTGCGTACTACGGGTTCTCAGCTAACCCCGCTCTCTGTGAGTGCATTTCCTATTTTTATCTCCACCTCATCGGTTTCTTTCAGGCGAGTATAAAATTATAATCGATTATAATGTTTCTATAGAATGGAAAGTCAAGAAGTTTAATTTCTGATTGTTGTTCTATTATGGAAAAATTATTAGCATACATTCCTATATATGCTAATTATTGCTAATAACTCATCAAAACAAGGATGATTTCTTCCTTTATCCTTACCTTGCTCAATAATTTCTTTGACAATGGAATAGTCATCACTATCTAATTCTTCTAAGCGATTTAAAAACAATAAAATCATTCCCATAGATGTTAGATAATTCTTCTAATGAGTTAGCATATTTATTAGTTCTTCCATATTTACGCACAGACTCATAATATTCATCATTTGGAATCTTTATAATTTTTAGGATTTACGACATTCATCGGTACAATAGTTATCCCAGATTCTCCATAAGTGATACAATTTATTATCTACCTTTCTATAGCTATAAATAAGTCGCTCAAATCCATTATCACGCCATGTATCTTCTAAATGAATAGTTAGCATGCAATTTATATCTTCCAAAAGCACAGTATTTATTATAATCATAGTTAATGAAGGTCAATGCATACTGTGAAAAATAATACACCCTAGCAAAGAAGAAAGATAAATTTATACATAGAATAACATCTCCTCAATATCTTTCGAATCTACATAAAAATTATCATGTTGTTTTAAATGCAATGTCCGTCTATACCCTGAGTTGACTATAAATATACAGCTTCCATAAATTCTCAGATATGAAAACCAATTCTGCTAACATTTTATCATGATTCCTTATCTCATTATAGTAATTAATGTTTTATATAAATCTTATCTCACTAATATTGTTTTCTCTAAACACTAATAGTATACTGAAATTACTATATGTTATCAGTTCCACTGATTATTTTGTGGAAAAGAGAGCCTAAGTTTTATTTTATCCATCAACTCGGATTCAAGATAGCAGACATAACGACAAACTTCCTGACTTAATATTGGGGATGAAGTCAAAAAGATAGAATTACTACTTGGTACTATAAATTGTACTAAGACTAGTGAAGGAGAGATACTTTGGAAACCTGAAACGTGCGTGTGTATAAGTTTAATATGTGTATTCTGTACATCCTTTGGGGTGAGCCAATTAGCACCTATTCTCCCTCTATATTTTCATGATTTAGGTGTACAAACTCCGGAGGCCATGTCACTCTGGTCAGGTTTAGCAACCGGCGCAACCTATTTAATCGTATGTTTTAGTTGCACCATTTTGGTACCGTATAGCAGATAAAAAGGTCGCAAAAACTGCACATTAATACGATCTAGCTTTGGTATGGCTTTTATGTAATCTATTGCTCGCCTTTCAAACAACACCTGGAAGGTTGTAATAATTCGTCTCATACAAGGTTTAGTGAATGGTTTTTATTCTGCAACCATTACATTAATTGCCTCAGAGTCCCCCATCGAACGAACTGGCTGGGCACTTGGCCTATTAGCTTCGGCCAATCTAGCAGGCTCACTAATTGGACCTCTGATCGGTGGCTATTTAGCAGATAGTATTGGCATACGAAACGACTCTTTATCCTTGTAGAGCATTCTAATGGGTATATCAGTGTACTAGCTACCGTATTTATTCACGAAAATTGAAACCCTAAAAGCAACTGTAGAAAAATTAACACTTTCAAAGTTAAAAGAAAAAATACCAGAATTCAACAGCATTGTAGCATTATGTATTGCATCCTTTATTTTATGCTATATGCATCATGTCCTTACAACCTGTTATCTCCGTATATATCATGTATTGTTCCGAGCAACACAGAAAATCTAGCATTCATTTCCGGCGCTGTGTTCTCTGCTATGGGCATTGCTCAATTGATAAGTAGTTCACCTCTCGGTAAATTAGTTGATAAAATTGGTCCTCTCAAGGTATTGATCGTATCTCTTATTTATGTAGGCTTTATTCAATATTCCTCAAGCTTATGTTACTGATATTTACCAATTAGCACTCATTCGATTTTTACACGGGTTTACGGCTAGGGTGGTATGTTACCGGCATTAAATACCTACCTTTCTTCAAAAACACCTCGAGAATTTACGGGACAAGTATTCTCCTACAACCAATCATGTTTATTTCTTGGTTATTTCTAGGCGTTGTTGGTGGTGCAAGCTTAATGGCTTGGCTAGGTTTTTACTACCTTTTATTCTGGGGCAAGTGGCTGCTTATTTATACTTTCTGCTTTTGGATTGGCTTTGAAAACTCAAATACCAACGATACTACAAAGAAAACCCTTCTATAGCTGATTATTAGATTATATTCTCACGAATATGACATATCTAATCGGTATACAGAAGCGTTTTTATTCTGTGTACTTATGGTATTAATATAATTGTAATGTTGATATAATTATAATTTCAATATAACGATCATATTGAACTCACTATAATAACTATACTTTCAAATATATAAACCGGTTTAAGACTATAATAACAATAGCATAATGACTACAGTCGCAATAATACAAGGCACGGCATTGCGTTTCCCGCCATTTCCATAGGGTTGATACCTGCAAGTCCTGCAATGATGATACCTGCTCCTGCTACTGGGCTCATACTACGGCAGATACCAGCACCGATTTGAGCCATCGGATCCAGTTGCATAATACCATAACCAAAGTCTGCTGCATGAGGGGTTACAGCACCGTTAAAGGCAAGAGCTGCTGCACTACCAGAACCAGAGATAACAGCCAATAAGAACGGACCAAAGGCTGCCCCGATTTGGGCGATTTGTTGAGAGTTCTTCATTCCATCAATAAGGGCACTTGTAAGCCCGATGAGTTGCATCCCTGCTGTAAAGCATGCTGCTGCCGCCATAAGGCCAACGACATCACACATACCGTCACCAGTACCGCGGAAGAACTTCTCAACCGCTTCTGTCACAGTGGGACGAACTGCAACGATACCAATCGCTGTACCAATGAGCATGGAAACAGGAACGGAAACTTCTGGAATCACCGCCACTTGTTTACTACCAAGTACAAGCATAACGAGTGGAATGATAGGGATAATAGCATAGAAGTAATTTACCTTAAACTCTTTACCTTCCTCTACAGTATCATGTTTCATCACATACCCTGTATGCTCCTTCTTAACGATAGCAACGATATTAGCAAAAGAGCGAGTACTACATGATACCGATAATGGCTTGCAGCCAGAAGCTGGCAATAACCGTCATTACGTCTACGCCCGCCAGTTGTGCCGACTTGAGGGTTAAACATAAATACCAGGCTCGCGAGCTCCCCATGTGCCCAAGAAGATAGCAGAACCAGCCATCGCTGGATGTACTCCAGAACGAATTAAAGCCGGAATCAATAGCGCACCTACAGCAGCGGCACAACCTGCCGCTGTTGGCAATGCAATATTAATTAAGAATGTAATAATAACGGCACCTGGGATGATAATTTTAGTCATCTTTTTAAGCCCTGCGGAAATGAAATACACCATATGCTCCGTCACATTTTGTATATTCCATAACTTCAGCTAAAACCTAACACCGTACAGATTGTAGGCACAAGCTGGATTTGTTAGCTTTCTTTACAAAGGCTGTCGTACTAGCTCCAAGGTTGCCCCCAATAAAGCACATCAATAAGCCTGATAATAATAAAACGAGCCGTGTTTCAAACTGTTTAATAATAGCGATAAACGTCGCTACTACGATAACAATACCTGTAATAACCATAACTCTCCTATCCGTGTACATGATGCAAGATAGCTATATCCCCTCTATAAACACTTTACATCCAATCACAACTAACAACACTAACACAATAGTCCTATCTATGTCTTTACACCTAAGAGTACCTAACTATATATCAAAATAATCACTCAAATATATACAGTATAATCATATATCTATATAACTACTTATCTATAGAAAGTATATTAAATGCTTCGTTTCTTTCAAGCTAAGTTTTTCTGATCACCTTATCAGAGCACCTCTGCACCTGTTATGATATCATCCATTTCAGCAAATTCTGCAGGATTATGACTGATGCCATCACGACATGGAATAAAAATCATTCCCGTAGAACTGCCTCCCGCCCAATGCATCGCGCGTCATGACCGGCATCGCTCGGCATAGTCATATATTCTACACCTACAGACCCTAACAGTCTCTTCGATTTCTCGAATCATCGCAGGGTGCATTGCTACTGGATGGTCTTGTGCAATAGTGCTCAATTCGTATAAGATAATCCCCTGTTTGTCTCGCGTAGTATCGATAAATTCCTTAACAAGAGTGACTCACAGATTGCAGAGCTACCTTAGATATGCTGCGAATATCTGACGCCTAGTTTCACAGCTCCAGGAATGACATTCATCGCTCCTGGCGTAACCTCCACAACACCGACAGTTCCCACCACGGGTGGTTCCTCTTGCATGGATGCAATCTCCTCGATGCCGAGGATGATTTTTGAGGCTCCACATAGGGGCATCATGACGCAAGTTCATCGGTGTAGCGCCACTATGTATCGGCATTGCCTGAATGGTCACATAGAATCGCTCTGGTGCTGCAATACCAGTCACAATGCCAATCGTTTTTCTGTTCGTGCTCCAGTACCTTTCCTTGTTCTATATGAATTTCTGTGAAAGACTTACAGGTCGTTTATATTCCAGTTTCTTCAATTCCATCGACGGATTTGTGCGACCTTTCAATGCTTCGTATAGGAAATTCCTTGTTTATCTACCAATCGGTGATAAGTCTTGTAATCTTAATTCACCACGCATGGCTTCATTACCTGATGTAGCATCCCAAAGCGACCGACTCTTCACACGCATGAAGGATACCACAGCGATGGTATGGTCACGTCATAACCATCGTCAGTCATGCTACGAATTACTTCAATGGCAGATAACACGCCCACCACACCATCGTAATTGCCGCCATTGAATATTTTATCTGTAGAGAGACCTACCATGACAACTGGTAAATCTGGTTTCTTTACCAACTCTATAGCCAACGACATTACCAAAATCGTCTATTTCAACGGATAAACCCGACATCAATCATGCGATCTCATAATATATGACGCCCCTCCCAGTCTGCATCGGTGAAAGCAAAGGCGATTAATGCCTCCCAGGTGCTGTCAGTTGACCGATAGCATCAAAAATCTTTAACTAATCGCTCTCGTTGAATCATATATAACACCTCACATCTACATCACATCACCGACAAACTATGGTGGCTGGTCAGTAAGCCTTATTTTACGTAGTGAGCCACAATGCTACCTAATGCGACGATACCATTTTAGCATATCTTCTATCGATATCAAAAAGAGTGGATTGTGATGTGGCGCTAACAGCAGAACACTACTACCATGTGAGGTCTGCTCTGCCGCGATCGATGACACGGTTCTGCAAAGTACGCACAATCTTCACTACCGCCACCGCTATAATCGAATGGAACCTCTTTAAAAGTACAAAGGGGGCTCCACGATAGCTTGCACCTCACGAGCTAAATCATCGCTGATGCGACCTGCGGGAGTTTCCCTTGTTTTGCTGATTTCAAAGCACAATCGTGTTCATTTCTGCTTATCAATAATTGTCTTTGCTCGTTCAATCATGCAGTCATTGATTCGTAGTGGCTCCACGAGTTTCAGTTTAAGAACTGTTACATCAGGCGTCACATTGCGGTACTGTACCACTTTCAAAAACACCTGACATTCATGCGAGAAGCCCCTTGACTGCGACGAGCGATGAGCGTCAAAGTTAAGCACCGCAGTACAACCTGCAAGCATTGCATTTGTGCTTTTCTGGAGAACCACCAGCATGAGCAGAATAGCCGTGGAACACCGCATCAAGTTTTTGTTGTGGCTAAGAAGCCATGATCGCTAGCACGCAAAAACACTGGATAGATTTTCATTAAACCCAATATGCATGCCGAACATCAAATCTACATCATCCACTACGCCCGCTTCCGCCATCGCTTTTAGCACCGCGCACGCCTTCCTCTGCTGGTTGGAAAATGAGTTTGATAGTGCCTTTTGAATTCATCCTTATGAGCAGCCGAGTATTCCGCTAAGCTCAGCCCCATCGTCATATGCGCATCATGACCACAGGCGTGCATCGCCTTACTGAGACAAGAACGGAAGCCTCTTGCGTGGTGTGGTTATCCTCTAGCTTCAATGACATCATTGAGTCCATGTCTACACGAAAATGCTACTACGGGACCTTCGCCACCAAACTTCATAGTGGCAACGATAGCTGTTTTACCGTAGCCCATCTTTTCTACCAATTCAGGATTAGCACCTTCTTCGATGGCGCGATCCATAGCGGCTTTTCATAACCTCATCACTAGGCAATCCCATGCGAGACTCTAAATCGAGTACATCTGCACCTAACGCCACATCATGGCCCAAAAGAAATAAGCGTATCTGCCACCTTTCGCAGCGGATCGATACTCAGACCAAGCTAGGCTCAGGGTACATATGAAAGTCGCGACGCATATGCGATTAACGCATCGCGTCGTGTTGCACAAAATTATGCAGACATAAATACCTCCCTAACAAACTGTAATCACAGTATACATTTACTATATGAATTGATAAGTAAATAGTCAACTAAAATAGCGCCTCATACAGTATCTAAAATATACTTTATGTTATAACAAACACACATATACACGAAATGATTTCTGTGATATATGTGTTCTATCGATTTATTCTAATATTGTTTTATTCAGTTTGCCATTACTTCTCAGTTTAATAGTTCGTTGTCTCATCCCAAGCGATGATAACAACGGTAGCAATAATCATAGCACACCAATTAGTCTAATAGACTAAATTACTATTTCCTAAAAGCCCACCCAAAGAAAGCCGCCGAAATAGGTTCTATAGATGACAAAAATGAGATCCTGGTACGTACAATTCGTTTAACCCCTTCTAAATAGGCATTGAAAGATACTATCGTCCTGAGAAATATGACATTAAACAACCAATAACAGTCCATACGTCCCACATTGCATATGAGTTCGGTTGATGAAATAATATAGCGGCTACAATACCGCTAACAGAACATCCCGAACTCGACAACAGGTAAAGGTACCATATTTGTAGAGTAAATCAACAGGAGAAAATGGTATACAGCCACACCAATAGCAGATAAAAGACCCCATACGAGAACCATTAGAGGGAAGCTTTTCAACAGAGTACCATCATCATTGCCCATTAAACAAATGGTCCCCACTAAAGCAAGTATAACAGAAACCATCTCGCCCTTGGATGGTCGTTTACCATAGCGAACCAGCAGATAAATAATAATCATAGATGGCGCCAGATATTGTAATACCGTTGCAATGCCAGCTCCCGCTAAAAGCAATGGATCTGAAGTATGTATATGCTGTATTAAGGTAAACAAAAGTGCCAAATACGCACAAAAACAATGGAGTCCTAGCGTATCCTTGTTACACTATGAAATACATTAAAAGATAGAATTTCCAAATCTAAACCATGCATAAATCACAGTTAGTAAACCTGCTGTAATCAATCGCATAGTTACTAGCCATTCCAAATTCATATTTCTGAAATTGCTTAAGAACTGTACGGATGTACCCTGATACACCCCATAAACAGCTCCCCCAATAGGGTTATAATAACACCAATAACTTCGTATTGTTTCATACTATCTCACCGAGCAAGGTACACGTGTACTTTCACAACCACCTTACGGATTTTGATAGGTTTTATCGTTTACGGCAAGCAGCCGAGTGAGGACATCAGACGGGAAGAATACAGTGAGTACCCTTCTGCAATGGATTTGCCCTTCATCAACAGCTTCATTAGGACAGAAATCAGCAATCTCGATCCGGATAGACTCCACAGGTTTTACCATGCCTTTATCTACGAAAAAGCCCATGTTTTCCTCGCCGCTCACCACAAATTGAATATCTACATAATTACGATGCGATTCTGTTTTGTAGCTTCAAATAGTTTTGTTTCTACATCGTCTGCGTTGGCGTACATCATGTCGCCCTCACGGCATGACGCCCCAGACGAGCTTTTCAAATCTGTATGTTTCAAGAAATCTAAGCGCGATTGATGGCTTTAGGGATAGACCATTTTTTGTATAATCTGCGGTAATACTTGAGAAAACATATGCAATCCTTTCACAATATCTATGGATATGGCACCAATACAACTAGTTATATTACCTTTTATGTTAGCACATATACATCAGAACTAGCTATTCCTTCTTATGTAAAAGCCTCCATACGCTACATATATGGAGGGCTTCAGTAAAATACTATTCAAATTTATGCACTTTCGTCAATCATTACACTATGAAATTGTTACATTATGCAATTGTCATTCAGTTGTGAAGATTCAAACTGCATTAAATACAGCATGTGCTACATTACTTTATCTCTTGAGTTTTATGAGACGATAATTTCTTCCGCTTGCTTATGTGGGAACCTCTTCATAGGTATAGAACTGACGGTTAACACGCCTTGTCCTTGTGTGATAGGACGCAATGCGTCACAGTCACATGCCCTATTTTCAGCCAATGGTGCTTGTGCTTTAACAACAGAAATACCTGTTTCTTTCACTTTGTTCCATGCCCAATACACGACCTCGACGAGCTATTCAAATCACCCATGATGTCGCCCTATGCAAAGCATCTGTGCAAACACGTTATACTTCGTAGATTGGTTCTAATAGGACTGGTTTCGCCTTAGGAATCTACATCCTGATAGCCTGTGACGTAGCTACTTTAAATGCTAACTCTGAGGAGTCTCACGCTGTGGTAAGATCCATCCAAGAGTGTCACTTGCACGCCAATCATAGGATATCCTGCACTGAGGTACCTTTTATCTCAGGTTTCTTTGGCACCCTTTTTCCACTGCTGGTATGTATTGTTTAGGTACAGCACCACCAAAAATTTTGTCTACAGAATGCAAATTCGCTACCATCATATAATGGATCCACTTGAATCTTAACGATGACATATTGACCATGACCGCCACTTTGTTTCTTATATTTAGACTCGGTTTCAGCAGAGCCTTTGATAGCTTTCGCGGTATGGAATATAGTGGAGTCACAAGTTGAACTTAGTACGCTGTATTTACTGTCCATTTTTGTTGAGGATATGCTCCAAGATGTACCTCGCCCATATCAATCAATTTGTAATTGGCGAGCTTCAGCATTTTTCATTACTACGCAAGCAGGATCTTCTTCTGCCACTTTCAAGAACAGCACTCGCTAATTTTTCCTCCTCACCTTTTTCACTGGCTCCATAGCCACAGTGTATAGAGGTTGAGGAAACGACAGCATCGTATGTCACTTTAAAGTCAGGAGCCGTTAATGTATCGCCGGTCTTAGCATTAGCCACCTCGGTATCACTACATGATATCGCTCAGCTTTGTAGCAGATACGAGGGATTTGTTGCTTCCCAATAAGGGCTAAACCATCTGCCCCCATTTTCTTTCACACCTTGGTTCACATCAAAGAGAGCGATCCCCTTCTTTCAGTTCACCCGAGAAGATACGTACAAAGCTTTTGTTTTGCTTTGCGAATGGGTCTAACTAATGTTTTCAAATACGAATGCAGTTAATGGTTTATCTACATGTACAACACATTGTTCGCCGGTTTCCGCATCAGTTGCGGTCATCACTTTTTAGTTGCGATCCGGCATGTAACGGATCATACGATCCATACGATCTACAGCCACGAGATGTGGCACCTGCTGCGCACATGATTGAGGCACACACGTACTAATCATCCCTTCACGCAAAGCCTTGGCGGATTCTCCTGCGATTCTTCGCCTTCTAAAATATTTTTCCAACAACTCATCGCCACCTTCAGCCGCGGCTTCTACGGTCATTTCGAATTTCTTGGAGCCTTTTCGATAGGGTGAGCTGGTACAGCGACCTCTGTTGGTTTACCGTCCTTATAAGTCAAACGCAGTCATGCTGCCCATAACGCCTTCAAAAATCGAGCGCCTTCACCGATAGAATCGGCAAACGGCATGAGACCTTTGCCATATCCCGCATTCTTTCAATAGTACCGAAGAAATCAGCACCATCGACATCCATTTTGTTGATAAAATGCCATGCGAGGGTATTTGTAGATTCAACTGCATAATCATGCGCGAACTGTGTCAGTTTCTACACCAGATGTGGAGGATAACATCATCAACATGCCATCGCAGCGCGCAAAGCGGCACGAACTTCGCCATGGAATTCAGCTATAGCTGGAGTGTCTAGTGAAAGTTAAACCTTATGGTCATGCCACTCACATGGCGCCATGCCCAATTGAATAGATATGTTACGTTTAATTTCTTCCGGTTCAAGTCCATAATATGTCTTTATTATCTTGACCTTTACCTACGAAATCAACCGCACCAGAAGTTAACAACAAGGATTCAACAAGAGCTGTTTTACCCTGCACCATCGTGGGAAACACGCAACGTTTCTAATTTTATCACTACTGTACTTTTCATGGAATCGCCTCCTTACTGGCAAATTACGGCTTTGCTATACACTTCGACACTACAATTAGAAAAATCCTTTTTTCTGAGAAAAATTTCTCCAAAAGGGGATTATATAATCAACTACTAAAATCTCCCAGTCCGTTTGCCGTAGCGTTTAGAGTCCCCATTTGTTTCAACCCACGGTATCACCCGATGGACATTACGCGGCGTCGTCAGCAGTCTTTACATTGTTCTGCATTGTCGTCTACGCATGGTCGGTTATCATAGCAAAATATTTGCACTGGTGTCAGGAATGGTGATGATAGGCATAAGGATATTCGCCCCTGCGGCTGAGCCCTTTTTCACTACCAGCTATAGCGCGCTTGTAATGCAGTAGTAGCTGCGATATTTTACGTCTTTCAAGAATAAACGAGTCAACGCAATCATCTTGAGCCCCCAGTTGATGCTACATCTACCTGCTTCGTCATCGATACCCACTCGCCAATGCTTCGACCCAGAGGCGTATCGTGATGCAACGCATAAGTACCCATGCCGATCACACAAGCTAGCAAAGTCGATATCCATGTCGCGATAGAACAGATATCGTTCACAAGATCTTCCTCAGTTTGTAGGCAGGCCAATCATAACGCCTCAGCGCCACCTGAGCCTCACGCGGCGCAAGTGGCGTATAGCATCTACGCGCGTCAGAATGGAGTTCCATCACGAGGGACGACTTTTATGGTATAACCAGCTAGTTGTTTCACCTGCAGTAATACAACGACTGCAACCGAGTTTCTGGCGCATGGCCGTACGCCTTCGCTTTGTTCTCCGGCTACACATCGTTATGCCAAGAGAACCATCACCACGATGGCTTTAATGTCGCGAAATAGTTCCACCAACATAGCCATGCAAGCGCATCATCACAGTGTTCACCCGATTTGGAGCGTAACGAGCCATATGTCGGCGATCGCGCGCTCCAGCTGTGCCATCTCGACGACGACCACGACTTTCACATCGAAAGCACCCGCCCGTCATTTTCACCACGGATACCGCAGTAATTACACACTCCACGCATCGGTTCAGAACCCGATGTACCAATATCACGCTACAGGTTTCATGCGTATTTTGGCCTTACTTCAGGTATGCTTTTTATATTAACCGCAAACTCACCTTCATCAGTTGCCAGACATGAGAACGGAAACTTCTCTCTCAGCTCGGTCAGCCATCGCCGACAAGGTGCTCTGGCAAGAAATGTCTTGCGGTACCTGCAAACGTAATCATTTCTCTTCATAACTTAGAATCGTCATCAGATTCGCTTGGTATGGTAACGTGATTCAATGCTCAACACAGGTAAATCCATTGACTTACGCGCGCAAGTCTCCGCACATGATTTACACTCTATCGTGGCAAACATTCGTGAGCCATCACATCTCGACCTCACTTTCCTGTGGAGGACGTGCATCTGCTTTCAAACGTGTCGCGCATTCCCAAAATTCAATGGTTACCACCTTTGATGGTTCGCCACCATTTTGCATATTCTTTAGATGCCAGGTTTAGGATCCCATCTTTCCTTGTGAAAGCAGCGTATCCACTCGCTTCACGCCATATCGTATGCAAATTAACGCCTACCCATCAACCGTTATCGAGTCGATAGTCGCGCACACTCATATTAGGTTCAACGACACCGTCAACGCGGACATCACACCAAGATGGCTTTTCACCAAAGAACTCTACTTCATCATGAGTTTTTGCCAGTCTAAATATTTTTGACAGCAATGCCATCGTAGCTTCACAGGTCTGCTGACTCGCTGGATGAGCCTCGAGTCCTGAGTAAAATCAAAGACAGCTCAGCCTTTATCAGCCTTTAGCTTTAGCGGCCTTTCCAAGAGCTGCGCTATCAAGAGATTGTACATGAGTTAGCGCATCTTTTCAGACGATTGGCCGCGCTGAAATTGGCTGTCTCGACGGCATGATTGATCGCTCCCATCGCTGCGCAGCAACATCGGGCACGTTTTTGTCTTACTAGGAGAGGACGATTTTCATGAGATATTCCCGCCTTTACAGATTCCTCTGTCGACTGATCGATCAACTCTTGGGTTCCACAACATGAGGCACCGCCACTACGTGGTTTTGCTTTCACTCTACATAATTTAACGCATTCTTTCGAGATACTAGAATCTTTCATTCACAAGCTCGCACGACGATAACCATCGCATCGCCTCAAGGTTTACACCACATCAATCGATACTTTCAACAGATACTGTGCAAGCATGCCTGTTTCCGCGCACTTTTCGCTCATGTCGTTCAAACGGGACATCAATAAATGTCTCATAGTAGATACAGGTGTCACGCCAGTACTTTACGCCGATAAGAGACTCTAGGTTGTGCAAGTGAACGATAACTGTTTTCCGTTTATCCGTTCTGAACTCAATAAGGGCTTTTTTCTAGTGCCAAAAATACGAATAACTGCTCAGGATCAAAAGAGCCTGTTTGGAACATATCAATAACAGAACCATCCTCATCCATATTGAGGCGTCAATAACTCTTCTAGTCAATGTCGTTAACTCACAACACTGCAAAATCAGATTATATGTCTCTGCAGTGTTGATTTCTTTTGCCATTAGTACCCTCCTAATTCTTCATATATATCACACTGCTGAGCAATACTCTCAACAGATATTATAATATTCTTAGAAAATATTGCTCTAATTATACTATTCTTTAATGTACCATATTATACAAATTCTCTGGGTATTCAAAGATACGCTTTTCACATAATGGATAATGTTAGTAATGATGTAAAAGGACGCCATAGCGTCCTTTCATTTTAATTTTGTATTCTAATGCTGTACTCTAATATTATACTCTAATATTGTACTCTAATCGCTGTATTCTAATTATGATTTTATAATAAACCTTTTGGTACCAATAAAGAATGTTCTACTAGCCTACACATCAATGGGTAGATATTCGCGATTGTAACGATGATACCTATGCCCCATAAGAGTAATATTTGTAAATTTATGGTTTGGTTTCTCATGACCTGCGGCTACTTGTCGTGTGCGTTGTAAGAAGATGGTGATTGGTACTGCAAGCTCAAGAACATTTGAGAGAACAATAATGCTTGAAGGAATCTGTAACAACACGATCAACAATAATGCTGAAACATATGTTAGTGCTAAGTCTAATCGCGTGTATGGAAGTCTTTCATATCGTAAGACTCGCCAAACATTCCCTGCAAAAGATACTGTCCCTCATACCCGCCGTAGATGAGGCAAACCTCAAAATAACACGTTATTATTGGTAAAAATAGACCGCTGCGGGTCCAATGAGTGGTCGCAACACTCTTCAGCCTGTTCAAGCTCGTTACTTCAATACCATGACAGAAGACAGCATGCCAATCACATCATGGCAGAGTTAATCAATCCACCTAATCCCCATAGATAGTCAAAGCATCGAGGGAATTCAGCAACCGCTTGTTCATAATCGCTGGGTCTTGTGTTAAATCATGACTTTGGATGATTCGAGCAGAAAACAGTGGGTTATGAGGCATACGGCACTCTAATATACTCAAACAACGAGCATCGATTCATTAGAATATTAGGATCCACCCAACTCGATACCAGCCGCCGCCCAATCTACGTTGACCATATTTACCTCAACGAGGTACGCCACGCGATGAGGGACAGCCAGCAATGATCTGCCTCAATATTTACGATAGAGTTCGTAATGAGCATGACCGTACAGATAAGAGTCGTCAAATGCTGCTCATCAAGATAGGAATACCAAAGAGCATCTTCATGACGATAGCGGCGCCAATAAATCAGCCAGCTGTCACGCGTTGCTGCGCCGTGCTCCCAAAAGGCACAAAGCGAGATGCATAACGCAAGAATTACAGGCACATTCCGACAAGCATTGACCGTGCGTACGTTTCAAATGCACAATATGCTGCAAAATAAATGAGCATAATCGCAGATAGTGGGGACTACCACAATCACTGTAACCATAACTGGCACTAGCGCGTTAGTAGCCTGTTGCTCGGATCAATGATAAATCCAACGGTTACGATTATACCAGGTCCCTATATATTTTAAAGACACTCACCTACTCGTTAGCTACCATTTTGATGGACAGTAAACAATCTGTTTTAAAAATCAATCATTATAACCTCTCACTAAGAGTTATGAGGAAGGTCATTCCGTCTGCATACGAGCATCTGTTTGACTTTTATCCTTAAATCGGTGTACCACGCACTTCAATATTATTGCATCTTTAACGCGAGAATCACTTAATTTGGAATTTCTTCATCTTTTGATTTGTTCATCCGTTAAAGCGCGTCTTCCATTTCTGCTACTTTCATCACCAGCCTTTATCAAGAGCTCTCTGTTGATCCTTGGATATTTGATACGTTTTACCAGATTTTTAGCTCTTCAGCATCGCTTTTCATCTAGTTTCCTGGCGGCGCTCATCAGTAGCTTTTTATCGTCGAGCAATACGGTAATCCATTACATCACGTATATTTTTTCGGTAAACATGCAATGCATATTCTCGATCATTATCGTTCATTTGCTCACGTTTTGTGACTACACTCATCGATAAGTGCGGTGTACAGCTCATTCCTTTGTGTAGCAGCACCATCAAGTAAATCCGTAGTATCTGTAATAGCACCATTTCAATGAGCCTTTTTGTAACGCTGTATACGTCCAATCATTAGGCGTAATAACATCTGAGTTTACATGCTGTTGCCCTTTACTAGAACTACTAACAGTCTCTACGATCAGCACTTACGCTATCCACCATAGCACGATGCACTTTGAACGGCAGATACTTTTCAGCATGACAAGCTGAGGACGCAACGAGGCACAATGTCACCAATGCCAACGCTCGACGGACATGATCCATTTGACGTGGCGCTGTATCATCATAAGAGTCTCCTTAAAATTACATTTTATACAATCTATTATATGAACCCCTAGACATAGCCGTCAATTCCCTATACTCCCTTACACACCTGTGAAAATCAATACTATATACAGTTAAAAGATAGAATCATTAGAAATGGACTGTCTAAAACAGTCCATTTTTGATTAAATAGAGAAATAACTCAATATTAAATTATCAACAATCTTAGATTTTCTATATTCGTAGTGCCTCTACATGCTTACTTTTTTAATAGGCACAATATTCATTCCTTAAATTACTAAAGTAAAATATCTATTGATTTTCTAGCAATATAGCATGACTTAAAACCCTAAAAGCTTTAGTGCCTTTTCATCATTATCTCTACATAAAGCCTTTTAATAACACCTTAACACATATCCATTGATATTTACTCATTAATTTTTATAATTAACTCAACAATAATCATTATAACAACAGCTAATTTACTGATGGTTTTCTCATATCGTTCCGTCTTTAGCTACTGTATGAATCTGTACTCAAAATTTCTAACCAAAATGGTCTCAGACTTTAGTGCTTTGGTAAAGTAATATCCACTCAAATTGAATTCATGAGCACATATATTCTAATCAGATTATGGCAAGCTCAGCGATACTCACTGGGGTACAATCATAACACTTAGCAAGTCTTTTTTGATGTGTAGTATTCATCAACCAACAATTTTAACTACATCGCTCAGCATCACAACTCAATACTCAGCCAAACTGATGGAAAAGTTATTCAATCTAAATTTGATTTAACTCTCTGTTGAGATTTTGCACTACTAAAAGATTTTTCTAATTCCAAATTGTTTTGTTCAATTGTAAATTATTAAATTTATTCCATTCGCCCAAAGTAAAAAGCTTAAGATCCAAAAGGCTCCATACTTTAATCCAAGTAAGTTTGATATTCTTGTTTTTAAGAGACTTCAATCTAATGCATGCAAATAAGAAAATTCTCTAAGTTTTTATCTTGATAATATCGACCTTAATACCTGCATGGAATGTTATATATTTCATAAAATACAGAGCCATCTTTTTCTCGCAAATGGTTGTGCAAATTCTTTTAATTCATAATAGCTATGTATTTGTATTTTAGTAACATCATGATTTTCAACAACTAAACCTCGACGTTTTAACAACTCCTATTTGTTGCTCAAGATAATGCTCACTCATGTATCCATAACTTCTCTACAGTTCTGCATCAGAACATGTCTGTCCAAAAAGGAACTGTGGGGGTTTGTCATCTTAGTAAGAATTTTATCATAGTAGCTCGTTAGTGTCAACCATTCAGCTGAGATTTCCAATCTAAAAAGAGGATAACATATAGCAAAATTTAGTCAAAGTATAAATAACTAGGAAATATAAACTCATTATCTCACATATTAGAAATAGCAAAAGCCTTTTGCAAAAGGTGTTTGCTAAGTTATCTCAAAAATAAAATGGCGGAGTGATTAGACTGAACCCTAGCGACGGTAACCTCGCCCTAACGATTTAGCAAACCGTCCTCTTTTCAGCCTCTTGAGTAATCCTCCATGCTTTACTGAGTAATCATATCATACCCAATAAGGCATTGTCAATTGTCTTATTTCAACATGGATTCGATGAACCAGATTTTGTTTTATATAGTATGCAACGTATCTTCCATCATGCTCACGAGCAAGAAATCATCTTCTTCATCAGCTGCTGAACGAATCGCTGCAGCTTGATCTTCATGTATTTGAAATCTTTTAAGAAGAACATCACTACCTTTTGCTTGAGTGGATATCTTTCGACCAAGTTCTTCAATTTTAGTCAATTTTGCGTATTCTCGCAGAATTTACCAATGGGAATTGACCTCGCATTTTTACATGTTCTGCTACTGCATCAAAAATATCAAATGCTTCATCATAGATGGATTCCAAGTATTCATGATGGATTTGAATTATGACCAGTTACATTGAAGTGTAAATTATGTAATTTTACATTCCAACGGAAAGATCTACTAAATATTGATCATTTAGTAATGTTTTTCATAATAAATACCTTTTATCGTTTAATTCCTCAATTATAGTCTATTCTAAAAGCAGAATAAACTCAGTTGGTTTATATGCCATCAATTGTTTATTTAATTCATAATCAACATGATTATGTCTTATATTTACCAATAATGATTTTCCATGTCAATATATGAATAGATATTTTGATAAAAGTGTTAATAAAACATCACAACCATACTAATTCAAACATATACCAATGGATACCAAATCTACAAATCCTAATAACTCATGGAATTATAGTTTCACGAATTATAAAAACCCCTAACTACTAGTTAATCCTAATAGTTAGAGGTTTGTATGATTCTTTGTATGATCTTATATTAAAAGATGATTTTATATTAAATACGTTTCATATTAAATATAGTATTCTATGTAATTATCAGGGATTTTCTTCCTCTGCTTGTGCAGTAGTTGCATTGACCAGGTTTACGAACATACATATTTTCGGATCTGTTTCAAAAATCACCATCCTTAGAATATCATGTTTAGTCAACGAGACTGCAGCCAATCTTCGTGCGCCCCAATCGTAATGTCCTCAAGAATCTTTTGTACCTGTACCGATAAGTACATCATCTTCAATGGTCGGATGACGTTTTTAACCTTTTTAGAGTGACATACCACCCAGTGTTACTGATAAGCGTCACATTATCGCCTCACACAGCCGTTTCACCAATAACAACACCCATACCATATGATCGATAAAGAGTCCGCGACCAACGTCGCACCTGGATGACTTTCAATGCCCGTTACATGCCGAGAATGGAGAGCCACACGACGAGCCAAGATTTGGACCATCCCGCCTTATATAAACGATGGGCAAAGAAATGCCAAAACAAAGCCGTAATATGCGGATATGTCCATATAACCATCCATACACTTGTGGCAGCTGGCCAGAATCCATTACATCGCTTAATATTATATTGAATTTTTGCCCTTTCATAATTCACGCAAACCTTGCATCATAGTGACTCCATCTCAAATAACTCTACTTTCATATTCTCACAGAAATATAGATATATCTAGTATACAACATATTTGGTCTATATTCCATATATAAGGCTTTATATCTATATAGAACCGCTCTTTTATCATTTAAAACTCTGTATTTTATCTATCTAAAAATCTATTATTTAACGTATTCATACGTTGCTAGTCCAAAAGGGATAAACTATTTCACTCCATCAGGTGCACAACAACGATATTCGCCTTAGGTAATTTCTACGAGCCATGCGTTTTGCCGCCATACTACGCCCCCGTGAAAGCCAATAGAGATACCACTTTTCACGCATAGCGTTTGTACACTGCGCTAAAAAGCTTCTTCACTCACTACAGCTTTGCACTGCCATCCATCGCTTTTGTCAAAGTTTTCAGGAATGAAACCAGCCCCAATGCCTTGAATTTTTATGAGACCCGTCGGTCTTTCTGTGTACTGGAGATCCTGTTGGTTCCACAGCACTGGCTTTTAGATTAGATTATGTTCTTCAATCGTCTTGTAACGCCCGTGAAGAAAGTCACCCGTGCCGATACTCCGCCACAAAATACTACTCGACGTTCGGCACTTGTTCTACGATTTCAGCACCACGTTGTACGGTAATGCATATCTGGGTTTTCAGGATTTACTGAATGACCCAAGGTGAAAGCAGCACTGGATACTTTTGCTAAAATTTCTGTTTGGCTCGCCTCGAGAGCACCTTCACACCTGTTTCTTTGGCGTTAAGATGAGTTGTAGCCCCGTAGCCTTTAATCAAAGTTCACGACGTTCTTTACTCATGCTTTCAGGCATGATGATCACTGTTTTAATATGTAGAATAGCGCCCACTATGGCAAGAGCACATCCGTATTGCCACTGTCGCTTCTACGATAATACTATCCTCGTGAATGCGACTCTGCGCCTTTGCAGCTCTGTAACATACCGAGTACGCACGGTCTTTTACAGAACCGCCTTTACATTATATTTTTCAAGTTTTTACATAAATACTAGTATTTGGCAATTGATATACCGGCGTTTTACCGATAAGTTCAGTTGTTTGGTTTGTTACTATACTCATCTAATTCTCCCTCTAGCGATAGATGATAAAAATCGCCCTTAGGAACATCCCAAGGACGATATTATATTGCACCTTGTTATTCACCATACACGGGGGTATAACTGTTTATGTATTCCAATTAATACAACCATACTCTAACATTTGAATCATTTCATTGTCAAGAGAATGAGAACGGCTTTTAAAACCCCAAAAATACAGGAAATAACTAGGTTCATCTATTTACTTGTAAGAATGTCCACCACGATATCCCAAGTGATAGGCACTAATATGATGGCTAGAGCCAGCACAAAGAGAACGGGCTCCTCACCAATACACTTAGACGAGGAACTAAGGATATAGCAACGTCTCTAGCTCAAAACCAGATAGTTTACTAAAATCATGATGCAACGCTACATGACCTCATAAGAAGCCTTCTGCACATGCATAGGAAATTATATAGATCTAGCAGTAGATGTGTAGACAGTCATTATTTTCAGTGCATAATGCGATTGATAACGGTGAGACTAGTACATCTCACTAGTTAGCTAAAACTTGAACCACACAACGCAGACAATATATGTCCACATGTCTTCTTGTCATCCAGACATATATAGAGTCCCATTATACTTGCTCCCAGCGAGCCTTTTCTCACCTTCTATGTATCGCTCCATCCAAGATGGCTGGATTTGCCTGACCTCACTTGGCTGTAGTATAGATTTCTTTCACCATGTGCTACATCGACGAGCCCTCAAAACCTGGAATACACATAGCAAAAACACGATAGCTAGCAATGACTGGAAACTTAATCAAAGAAAATATCCATAAAATCGAACATCAAGATGACCCATGTTCATAAGGTTGCCGTATATATCATAAAAGGCTAGATATATAGCATTTGTTAGAAGCAGTCCATAACAAACAGAGCAACACAAAAATAATATAGCTGTCTCCATCGAGTCCATTTGCTTTGTGACTTTCTATAGGTATTGACCCTACCATAATCGACTGGTAGAGACAAGGTCACACCGATCATAAAAACTATTATAAAACGATGTGACCATTGTTAAATATCTGTATGCCATATCACACGGTATGCTACGCGCTCGGCTGCATGTCGTGAAATGAAGGCGCTCTTTGCAGTCTTTTCCCACCTAGTACCAGGCTTTGCTGTAATTTGCGCTGGGTCGATGGATAAAACCACCACGCGCAGTGAACTCTACCTCCACACCTCGATAGTATTTAGATCCATCAACTTCACAAGATCTTTCATGATGATATTGATACAGTCCTCGTGAAAGTCCCCATGATTAGTGGGAAACCAAACAGATACAACTTCAAAGACTTGGACTCTACCATCTTCTTATCTGGCACATAAGAAATATAAATTGTGGCAAAGTCTGGCTGACCTGTCATAGGACACATAAACTTAAACTCAGGGCACTAAACTTAACGAAGTAATCATTGTCAGGATGTTTATTATCAAACGCTTCTAACACCTGTGGCGCATAATCAGTAGGATAATCGGTCATGTGACTCAACATCGTTACCCCTTGTAACTCTTTTCAGATCTGCTGGATGCCATAAGGAACCTCTTTCTATAAAAATATAAATTCTATGAAATCATTCAATATGAATAAATTATATCATACGTAGTACTAGTCCTCTCCAGTTCTAGAGTTAAACAGTAGTAGCAATTATGTCAGCATCTAATAACATAGCCCAAACATCACACTATTAAAACTAAAAAGGACATCTATGGTCTCCAACCCATTCTAGTATATACTGCTCACTGAAGATTAGACTCATAGCAACCTTTTTAGATTCATATACATTATATTAGCATTAGCTACGTTAATCAATAGATCCTGCATATATGTACTGGTCAGAATATTCATAACAGGTCAAAACATAAAAGGGTAGTCATAAAGGGATTAAAACAACCAAACATATACGCACTAATAATATTAGACTGATACATCTCTACTTTATCACTCAAACTCATCATTTTTAAGCATAGTACATTCCAACTAAAGAAATCCCCTATACAAATTTTGTCAGAAAAATAATATAAACATTGGGACAGATTCACAAGTAATGCTATTCCTCCCCAATTGTACTTAAACATGTAATACATCTTACATAAAGTAAGCTACCTTTTATAAGTAATAAGTTTTATACATATAAGGAATATAACACCTAATATTACTAATAAAACCTCGAGACATCACTTTATCTACATCCTTCTTTAAAATTAGACCTAATCTATCTTTATAATAGCTCTCTGCTGTCGCAAAGTAACCTACATACAGGCTCCCACAGGCTCAAACAGCACTACTCCTTCACAACTCACCCCCTAATCCAGTATCAGGAGATTAAATCAGTGCCCCAGGCTTTTACGTTTTAGTCTCACGCCTCACTGTATACATCTCTGATAGTCCATATAAGTCCTGGCATACCATAAACATATACGCTCATCGTTAACATTAGGCTGATATTTCTGGTCACACACAGAGTCATATAAATATCTAAATCAACTCCCACCTTTAATAAATCATTTAAAAATTATAATAAAATTATATGATTAGGCATCTTGTCAAACGGAATTAAATATTCTGAAAAACTTGTTAATTCTTCCAAATCATTACGGCTTATAACATATAAATGAAGTCCATCATCTTTTCCAACTATATTAGCCCTCTCACCATACCACGGTCTTTTATATGATAATATCCTACTTTTTATATCTCCATTTAGGTTAAAAATCTGTAATTGTTCCTCTCCAACAGCTAAACCATATCTATCCGTCACAGATACATCAAAAATACGGGACAGAAATAGGGTTTTTAATCTGAACCTTTTTCAAAAATAATCTAATATAGTTATATTATCTGTATCCAAACAAACTAATTTTTCCATTATGAGAATAGGATTCTTTTGTTTCACTTTCATAAACAACGTATGCAAATTTTTTTCATCATATTCTGCTACTTCATTTATAATATGAACAGAATAATCAACCAATGACAAAGATACTACCCCTTTATTGGTACGCATTAAAATTATGTCATCATTAAATTTGTATAATTGATAAAAATAGAATTCCTTAATATTATTAGGAATAGGTATTAACTTAACAAAATGTGTATCAATATCTACAAAGCATAAAGACGACTCTAATTTAAATACAATTCTGTTTTTCAGCATATCTGTATATATAGCTTCAATAAGTAATAATTGTTCGCCTATATAAATTCTATTAACTTCGCTCCAATCCATGTCCAAAAATAATTAGACCATTAAGTTTATCATTTATAATTATATAATTTGCACATCGTAAAGCAAAAAAATTATAACATTTTTCTGAACTTGGACTTTTTTTATCTGTTTAATAGGTTCTAATTCTATCATCTATATTCCTTACTAAGTTTCTTTTTAGAATCAGCAGAATGTGGCTTTATTTCCCCCGTCAAAGGATCTGCTTCTCCCTAAATGATTACCTTTTCTATCAAATACTTCTAAATGTGCGTCCTTTCCAAAGTGAAGTGTATCTCTATAATAATATTTTTTATCTTTTTTATAAACCTGAGCACCATGACGTTCGACTTTACCTATTTTATCAAATGTACCATCTGATAAAATAGTTTCAGAATCTTGAGGCAGACGATTTTCCCTAATATAAGGGGCTTCTTCATCAAAGTTAAATTTGGTGGATATTTCTGGCTTCTCTATTATGCTTTTGCAAACAGCGTAAGATTCTTTTCAAAATTATTAGCAGAATGAACTGCTAGTGTACTACCTGCCATTATTTGTGTCACAGATACCGGCGTAGCAACAGCTGTTACTCCGCCAGCTGTAAACATCCCCGTCTCTATAATACCTGTGCCAGCAGTAATACCACCACCAACAACACCTATCCCATCTCCTAATAATTTACCACCATAATAATATCGGTTATAAACAGGAGTAATTCCTAAAGACCGTTCAAGTGCTGAAAAAACCATCTTCAGTAAAAGCTATCCAAAACACCTCTTGTAATATCAGTACTTTTTAAAAATATGTGATAGGAATTTATCTTCTCCTACTCGTATCCGATTATAATGACATGCATTTATCATCAATATAGTAATTAATCTTTAGTATTGTGTACCAATCATGACACCCCATGCCGGCACCCATAATACTCAGATTTTTACATCTTTAGAGGCGGTACTTTAGCGTATGTCTCCGCTGGCTACATCAGTTATTACATCATGACCTGCTAACAGATGTTCCAGCAGTACTACCATAATAGAAGATGCGAGCGTCACATCGTTATTAGGCGCCCACCACTACATGGTACGTGAGACCACCAAGTGTGCCTCTCATTAACGCTACTTTTGTAGATTCATCATACTGTTTTGATCTTAGTTTCTTTTGCTGAGCGAGGCTCTTTTCTTTGTAATAGCTTCTTAACGCAACGCATCGTTAGATTCACTGTCACCATTTTCACAGATACGCCGTCCACCAATCACTTTTACATGGTGAACCAGCATCGCTCGCTAACGCCCAAATTACGAGCCTTAATACTGCTGTTTGGCACCAATAGATATATCTCCACCATTTATTGTCGTTCACATGCCCTCAACTCAGTTTGACGACAGGGTTCGCACAATTATCGCCATCTTGAGTTATATCTTTTTGGCTGTAAGAGTAATTTGCAGTACTATTAATATCACGTCCAGCCGTAATAGTGATAGCACCTTCTTTACCCAATGCTTCGATAGTTGCAAATTCACCCAGTGCGTACATCATTACCAGCAGACATAGCAATCATAACACCGTACATCACCGGTTACAGCAATACCTGCTGTTTTATGTAAACATCTCGTTTGTTACAATGCTCAATAGAATTGTTGAGTGCGATATTCTCTCGTTTGGTAATCTCCATGAGCATCACTGGCCAACAATTTGCTCCTTGTTGCAAAATAGTTAGACGACTGCAAAACCAACTTTGCTTCCTGCATTAATGTCATCACTATTTAACCTCCCTCCTTATGGCTAGTTTTATAAAATGAAAATTCATAACATAATGCCCATATATCCATGTTACAGTATCCAGTTATGATTTATCGCGACATTTTACACACAATGGAGGTTGGCCATGAAATTAAACAACTTTATTTTATCCGGTATAGCCTTTAGAGCGCTGCTTTTCGCACAAGTGGAGGCACAACTACACAGGCAGTCTGTCGAGGATACATCTCGCACCTGACGCAGAGCTTTGCGCAGACCTGGCATCTGTAATCAAACACAACATTAAGCATCACACGTAGATGGTCCACAATATTGGAGCCAATCAATAAAAAGCCAATGTCATCTATGTTGACGGTCAGCCACCCGTAGCATTACGTCGCATCAGAAGCATTAGCCGAGCTAGAGCATCTTGGGATGCACCACTAAAACAGCATTGATCGAGTCATGAACATTGCTACATTAGCGGTACACCGGACCTCTAAACAAGTCGTGCGCAAGGGTAAATTACAAATCATCAACCTCGATACATCCGAATCTTTTCACTGCCTGCGGCACGACGGTAGGACGGAATCGTGTGTAAGTCCGAACGCATTCAAACCCTGTTAAATGATGTAACTATCAACTAAAAGACGAAATTTACATCGTTCCACAACAAAGCTCAATTGCTCGCTGACGCTAACACGCACAAAAGGCAAACGAAACGGTATCGAAAACATTCTACCAGATCAAGGAGAAAGTAATTCCATACGAAAGAAGAGGAACCCAAAGAAAAGAAACCTCTTTATTTACGGTAAAACGAACTAATACAAAAACGATACCAAAGACACAGAGAATACTGAATACGTACGGCTCTAACGGATTAAACAGATAATAAAATCTTGGTATGCTAAAATTCAGTTTAATACTTTATATCTTTAAAAGATGGCAACTCTGTCGCGATGATGAGTTGCCATCTTTTATTTTTAATACTTATGATTTTTAATACTTTTATTATTTTTAATACTTTATTATTTTTAATACTCTTTATTACTTTTTGCTTGCTTTTTACTTCAATACATTTTTATTGCTTGATGCCTTTTGACACATTATCTAAGCTATCTGGCCGAGTCATACCTGCTTCAGGTCTTTATCGACTTTCATGTCCGGCGATGTGAACCTAGACGCATCGATGCTCTTTTGCTGATTCAGAAGCGCTTTTACTATTCTTCTTTAGTTTGTTTCATATCATCTTTACTACGAGTCATATTTTCATCAATTTCATCAAATGACTCATCATACAGAATAAAATTACCGCCTCCGTGAGACGTTTAATATTAAGCTACCCATCGTGAGCTGTCCATCATCGATACGCAGTATATCCGTAGTGATAGTGGTGATTTTCATTTACTTTCACATCGCTAAAGGATAAATGTCGCCCTTTTATTGTAAAGTTTCCTGTAATGCTTTGAATCGAATCAACATATAGTGTCCTTTCACTAGACCAGAAGTTCCCCATACCTCCATATTCGAGGTTTGACCTTCACTTAAAGTTCAAATTCTGCTGATACGGTCATGAGAAACTCCAGGAGCCTTTCGAGGCTACACTGCTATCTAAATCTTTGCTACGCCTGTAATCGTATAGGCCGAGTGTCCAAAATTATATACACCTTTAGCCTCCAATTTTACCGCTGTATACATTGGTACCAACGTTTTCAAAATTAAAAATACCATCTTGGTACGTCACATCTCCTACTACATTCTCAAAAGGCAAGTGTGGGATGCGTAAAATAGGCATCGTCACACGACCTTAGCAAAAGGACGGTTAAAATCACCTGTTACCTTTGTAGCAAGGTCATGGCATCATGAATATTCTCACCAAAGCCTAGTGATGATGGATCCACTCTTTCACATCAAATTGTAGATCCAGTTGAGGCACGCGATGCTTTGAAAACATCCTTAAATTCACACGACCTTTAATACGAGACTCATCTCATGGCGGTATCACCCTTCGTCTCTATATCGATGCGAATAGCCCGCTTACTATCAAGGTCAATTCTAGCGTTTATATCCTTTATCACATAATGACGATTTCAGTTAAAGACCTCTAACTGACTGTTTCTAAGCCTAATCTTTCAAATCTAAATGTTGGCCCGCCCAATTGAAGTTACGTACTTTCACCTAGTTCCTCTGTCTGTTCTTGTGTAGTCTTTTCAGGTGCTTTAGGACGGGCCTATCTCGTTAATTGGTTTATGTACATCTGAGATATGGGCGCGAAATCCAACCGATTATTATCACCCAAATCAATGACATAACCGCATCATCTAATTCAATGCCCTTGATAGCGGAGGACTCAAAGCACGTGTCACCACATCCCACATATTACGCCGGGATCGCGGACTTTCCCTGCTTTGGTATTGAGTTAAACTCCTGCTCTTCTGGGGTCCTTCCAAACTAGCCCGGTAAAAGTCAAAGTTCCCACGGTGTAGCAGTAAACTTTCAATCAGTAACTGTACCGCGCATCATCGTTTGTCGAGTCATAACTCATTAAAAATAACACCCATTCCACGACTAGCAATGGTTGCTAGTATAAAGCACTCATAATCGTTCCAATGGCAAGAAAGGCAGCAATGCCTTTTAGGCCTTTCTTATACAATTGTTTATATTTTGTCCAATAAGAACGTATATAATGTTTCATAGCCCTATTATAACATGTTCAAATAACAATACCCATGCGGTGTTAACTGTATCAATCATATTGACCATAAGAAAGCTCTTTCCATATAAAAGCGCCTTGCTCACAGAAAACTCTGCAGCAAGGCGCCATTACCTAACTATTTTATAGCAGAAAATTTATAGATAAAAGTGCACTCACAAATGTGTGCACTTTATTATTGCAATAATCAATATTATGCTTTTTACTTTTACCGTATTTTACAAGACTTTTCTATTTTCAATTTCAGCTTGTGTGCCGATAATCTTGAGGAATATTGACAAGGATCCAACTACGTACGGCTTCTACCACAATAATGAATCATGAGGAACATAGCAGCACTAAAATGCTACTAAAATCCATTTACCAGCAGGAATATAGCTGAGAATACATTTTCATAGTTCAGCAGCAATCGCAACGATAGCCATTAAGATACATGGAATACCTGTAACCCATGCATAGCGCTTGCGTCCAAGTCGTACGATAACAGTAGTACTCTACAGCCAATGTCATAGTACCTAATAAATTGCCAGATACGCCGAATAGAGGCCAGATAATACTCGATATTACCTTTGTAGAACTAAGTATCCCACAAGATACAAATCAAAGCTGCACAACCATATACGCCAGGAGCCCAATGTTGGTCGTTGAATTTAGGATGAAAATGACCTAATAATCTTTGAAGTAAGTAACGACCCACACGAGTACCAGCATCGATCAAAAGTCAACGATGAACAAGGCTCGAACATGATACAGAAGTGATACAGTAAACTCATCAAGTGATCCATGTTAGGCAATCTGGAGAAGATATGAGCCATACCTACTGCCAAGGATATGGCGCTACCAGGACGGTCATCAAGTCTTCCCAACCATTGCAGACAATGCTGGCAATTCATGCACTTGAAGGCCTAATGCTTTAAAAGGATTCTACTGTGCAGTTAACAGTAATCATCTCGATGCAATGTAAACATCGCAATCAACGCCATCATTGCGATGAAACCTTCTGTTAACATTGCACCATAAATCCCGATAGGTAAGATTTCTTTTCATTAGTAAAGATTTTAGGTGTTGATACCTGTGGCAATTACTGCAGGAAACCAGATAAAGCACCACATGCGATAGTAATGAAGATGTATGGGAATATGGAACCTTCAATACAGGACCGCCGCCCCAGATATGGGAGTAACAGCTGGCATTTGATTTTCAGGCATTACGATTGATAATCCTGAGAGCCAACGCGCCAATTGTACTGATTTTAAGGTATGTAGACAAGCAATCACGAGGAGCAAGCAATATCCATAACTAAGCAATGCTGCTGCAAAAGAAACCATATACAAAGTATAATTTCGATGGTTTGCAAGTCGTCTGTGAACTAAGATGCATATCGCTAAGCTGATATTTGCCCATAGACGATAGTTGCGAAGATTAAGGCTACACCAATGATAGTCGCCTTCGATTTTACCAGGACGCAACCATTTCAAATAAATACCAATAAAAATAGCGATTGGAATGGTATAAAATACGGAGAAGAATCAAGGAGAGTTATGTAATGTATTAGCTAACAGACGGCCATACCAGCAAGGGTAATGATCAATAGAATAAGGTAGCAAGTATAGCACCGGAAAACCAGCTAGTTTACTGATTTCTTCGCGAGCAACATCCGCAATAGACTCACCATCATAGCGAACGGAAGCGAACAAGATAACCATGTCATGTACAGCACCGGCTAACACGGAGCCAATGAGAATCCATAAGGCACCAGGTAAATAACTGAACTGGCTGCAATAACAGGACCTACCAGTGGGCCTGCACCAGCACCGCCGCAGTGATGACCAAAGGTTACCCATTTGTTGGTTGGCACGTAATCGTGACCATCATTGTGAACACAGTTGGCGTTGGGCGATACTGATCCAAGGTCAATACTTTAGCCGCTATAAAAGCCCCCATAAAAGGCGGTACCTAAATTAGAATACACACGGAGGCACACTCAAGTAAAATACCATTATAACCATATAAACACCTGCAAAATCACGCGACATGGAGTATATGAATATTACTGATAAAACCTATGTATCCATGCTACAATGGTTTCCTAAAATGTTAGTACTTACAACATTATTGTATAACCAATCAACAAGGTGTCAATTATTAATTTCATTTTGAAAGTTATATAACTATAAAGAGACAAAAGCATTTCACCTATCAGAGAATGCCTTTTTACTATTTTATTTTGATAAAAAGTTATTCATTGCCTACCAAAATACCTATTTCACGAAGTACTTTTCTGATATCTTTTATAGTTATTATTTCTTTTGTCGCCCATAAGCTTCTGTAATATTACCAAAGTCGTACGCAACAAATTTAGACCCATAACACCACTCAGGATGAAAATTGCATTCCTACACTCACCACGTCTCCCACAATGCCAGGTACATCGATACCATAATTTGCAGATGTAATATATTCAGGATCTGTATCCACATAATAGGAATGAACGAAATATGTTATTGATCATCTACATTGCTAAAAGCACTATGAGGCTGGGTGTACTACATTTTTATTCCAACCCATATGAGGCACGCTAAGACCTAGATCGCGAGGGATTTTTACCTACCGGGAATAAGTCCTCAAAACCGGCGTTGACCGTATTCTTCAGATTCTTCAAATAAAAGTTGCATGCCTAAACAAAATACCTCCAATAAAGGAATTTACACACTTACTACCTCATGAATGACACTCAACTAAAACCATGCTCTTTTAGAATCGCTATCGCCGGCGCATAGGCGCCTACACTCGGCAAGAGAACTCATCAGCATTTAGTATGGCTCAGGATCTGCTGTTGAGCACTGCTGCCTTCAAGACCAATATAAGCTAAGGCTTTTCGACATTGAAGGTATTCCCCGTATCATAATCTCATAATGGCAATCATAATAAACCCATTCTATAGGGTAAAAACACGATAAGATAAAGTAAAACGTATTACAAATTATACGTTATTCTGTACAAATTAATTCATGAAGTCTCTAATATCTCAGCATAACATCCCATCTTGAGGCATTGGAAATCGTAAGGCGCAACCACCCTTCTCGCTGACCTCGGCGCACTTGGTAACCTGATTTGAGCCACATCTGTAAGACCTTCGTATCAGGCGCTGCAAAGAAGATAAAATCTGTTTGCCTTAGTAGTGAATGCCTAATCTATCAAAGAGGCTTTCCCATTTTGTCCGTTCCTCTGCATTTTGAGAGACCGTTCGTCACATGAATTCTTGATCACCGAAAGCGGCTTCTGCAGCCATTTGAGACAAGGTATTCAAAATTGTAATGGCAAGCGAATGGTTTGCACATAATTTGCCAACTCTATAGGTGTCATCATGTAACCTTTACACGGTAATTGGCAAGCCATAGGCTTTCGAGAAGGCATGCGCATGATAGCTACATTAGGAACCCATCCACAGCGCACGTGCTGCAGAAACTGCTACAGAGGTAACAAACTGATATACGCCCTCGGTCTATGATGACCAAGGTTTCTTTGGCATAGCTGTTACAAATTTGCGAATATCTTCAACAGACCCAGGTACCCTGTTGATTATTAGGATTACAACCACACGAGGCGTGTCGATTCATCTACAGCTCATGAGAAAGCAGAAAATCATACTCGTCCTGTTTCGTAATCAGCTGGCACCTCGCGGATCTCAGCACCTCTCCACGAGGCTCATACTCAAGGCATAGTCCCAGAAGGCTGGCACGCTTACTACGATGGAGTCACCAGCAGTAATCATGCTTTATTGACCATACGATGACCCTATCTAGACCCACGCCGATGACGAGCTGATCAGGTTCTACCTGCCAGTAGCCAGCGAGTTTCATACGCAACCAGGCGCTACATCCGGATAGTAGTTGCACTCATTATGGGTTACATAGCTAAGAATAGCCTCACCAATCGGCGATGTACTGCAGGATTATCATTCGCCGACAAGCGCACCAATCGCTTCTACCACTGCAAGCTCTTTCACCGCTTCAGCCGGCTCCTCAGGTATATAAGGTTTCAATGTGCAAATTATTCTCTCATAGCTATCCTTTCTAACTATTTTCTTAATGTATATAAACGCGTTTACCTCATTTTGTGTTTATAAACTCGTCTTTAACTCATATAAAACGCATGGGTAATCGTGGAACTCATAACGCGATGTACATTATAAATTTGTAATCCTGGGCGATCCGTAGTCTTGCTAACAACCCCTTCGCGGCCTGCTAGTTCAGCTTCAATGGCTTCTCGTAAGGAATATTTTTCTCCACTAATAACACGAGCAAGTGATATAACACATCTGCCGTCTCGTAAATCAGTTCTTGAGGATCATCATTTTGTTTGGTTGATTACTACCTCCGTAGCTCTTCACCAACTTTTTCAAGATTTTATCGAGTCCTTTGTCGAATAAATAATCGTATAAGACCCTTCCTTTATTGTGCTCTTTACGGTTTTTACACACTGTATAATTCGTTCAGTGTTTGTTGTGACATGCTTTAACCCGTTCTACTCAATAAAGAAACAGCTTGTACGCCCGGTATGACAGGCAGGACCTTCAGGCTTAATCTTGACTGAGCAAAGTTATCTCCATCACAATCGAGGGCCATACACACCACATGCTGTCACATTGCCGCTAGTCCCACCTCTTTATGCCATAGTTCTTTATGAGATCGAGACCAAACCACGTTTGCCTTTGTTTCAATAAATGTTTTGTGAAAGCTTTCGTTCATCCACGCCACCATGAGAACGTCCTAGTCTCCACATCCTGCACAAACGTCGGCAACAAGCCATTTCCTTTTTCAAAAATCCGCTCATATTTTAGATCCTTTATTATAAATAATTTGTATAGTCGCCTTATACATCTACAAGAATATACGAATTACTAGGGTATACCCTCAGATACTACCAAGTAGTATCTAGTAAAACCGACTAGTTCATTTTAGTATTCGTACATACTGTAACTATTCAAGTTGTAGTGATAGAAAATACTCTATCGTACAGTACTCCGTGAGCTCGTAATTCAGCTTATGATCGTGAATTTTGATTTCTCCAAAGTGGAATATAGATGCTGCTAAAGCACCGGTAACGCCTGTTTTTTCAAAGAGCTCTACAAAAATCTTGCACGGTACCTGGCACTCCAGGATGCGATGATAGGTACATTTACGACGGACTCTCATGCTTTATATAGTTCAATATCAAAACCGGATTTTGTACCATCTTTGTCCATGCTCGTCACCAGCAATTCCCCTGCTCCACGAGCTACGGCCTCTTTTGCCCAATCTAAAGCTTTCCATTCTGTACGCTTACGACCGCCGTAAGTATAGGCATACCATTCGCCAGTTTCTTCATCTGTTTTCACATCAATGGCTACCACCATCATTGATTGCCAAACTTTTGAGCCCCTTCTGTGATGAGCTCAGAGTTAGCAAGAGCCGCAGAGTTCAAAGATACCTTGTCCGCACCAGCTTTCAGCAAAGCAGTCATATCATCAATACTCTTGATACCGCCACCCACGGTGAGTGGCATAAATACTTGTGTGGAGATTTCTTGTACCACATCGCGCATAGTGGTCCGTGCATCAACGGTGGCCGTAATATCTAAAAATACCAGCTCATCTGCCTGTTGCTGTTCATAGGATGCCGCAATATCTACGGACCGTTTACATCTACGAGGATTAACAGTTAATCCCCTACGCGCCCATCATCTACATCTAGGCAGGAATAATCCGTTTTGCTAATATAAAGCTCCTTTCCATCGAGTGTCACCAATATAATTCAGCTGTTACGCCCAATACATTTCAACTGTTATAATCTAACATATTTCATTGACTATACACAATCATATTTATTGATTATGCACAATCATTCCATTGGTTACAGCCACACTAATTTAAGAGCATCACAGTCATTTCTATTATTTCTGCTGATTGCACCGGCAATTCTCCTCTAGCATAATCGTGCCCTCGTACAGAGCTCACCAACAATACTATCCATAACGCCTTTTTGTTCAAGCGATTTAATATCTCCTAGATTACGAATGCCCCCAGAAGCAACGATGCGTGCTGTAGGAAATTCTTTTTGCAAATTCCCAAGTAACTCTTCATTGGCGCCCTGCATCGTACCGTCCCCGTTCACATCGGTAACGATAAAAATACTTTGCGCCCCTTCAATCATGGCACCGATTAAATCGGTCATGGGCACGTCGGATTGGTCGAGCCAACCTTCAGCGGCGACCTTGCCATTTTTTCCATCTACACCGATAACGATGCGCTCCGCACCGTATTCCGCGATAACTTGCTTAGTAAGTTCCGGATTTTTGAAGCGCTACAGATCCTAAGATAACGCGGTCACGCCCAAGCTCAAACAGAGGTCAACCCACCTCTTTATCTCGGATACCGCCTCCAATTTCAAGGATGCTGGTGAAAGCTGCACGTACTGCTTTTTACAATGTCTACATTTACAGGCTTGCCTGCCTTGGCACCATTCCAATCGACGAGGTGCAAGGCCCCCACCTTAGCTGCTTCATATTGTTCTGCTTGATCACTGGATCAGGATTGATGACTCGCTTTCTGCGCGAAATCGCCTTTATAAAGACGAAACACTACGCCCATCTTGTAAATCTATAGCTGGAAAAATCATACATTCTCCTTTATTAAATAACGCCCTTTGTAGAGTTAACCCCTTGGATATCCGGATTATGTAACTGCTTTGAGGCAATGCGCGGCCCGTTGCCTCAAAACATGCTTTCAATAATGGGATGTATTATGACCTGACTACAAATTGCGCACATGTAAGTTCATAGCGCGCTCATAGCAAGAGCTTTGAAGAAGTCTTCCACTCAATTCAGTTTCAAAAATTGCCACCCAGAACGGGCGTACCCATTCCCTCTGGAAAACGAGGTACGGACGACCGCCTGTCGATCACAACTTGCGTCAACGCTTCGTCCATAGGCACCCATGCATCGCCGTAACGCTCAATGCCAGCTTTATCGCCAAGGGCTTTTCACCAAAGCCTGCCCTAAGGCAAGTCCAACGTCCTCAACCGTATGATGAGCATCCACATATGTATCTCCCTTTGCTCTTCACCATAAGGTCACTACTGCATGCTCGCCAATAGCGTCAACATGTGATCAGCAGCTGATTCTGGTCGAGATGGAGCCTGTTTGCGCCCCATCAAGGGTAATTTTTACTGTAATATCTGTTTCTTGAGTGGTGTCTGCACCGTGCCTCAGTGCGTATCATGAAGCGACCTCTATACTTCAAATCTATTTTTATAATCTATATTTCTAATCTATATTTCTAATCTATATTTCCACTCTATATTTTAAATATTTATATAAATATAGATGCCAAATATATACCAAATCTATTTTCTAATATTTTTATAAACTATTTTTCAAATCGTGACTACATGGCGCGAGCATGCGCTTCGAGCCCTTCCGTACGAGCCAACGTAGTAATGTGTTTTGCCACTTCTTCTAAAACGTTCTTTTGTAAATTGTGTGAAAGACGCACTGTTTCACGAAATCATATACGCCTAACGGAGACGAGAATCGCGCTGTACCGCTAGTAGGTAATACGTGGTTCGTACCACCCAAGTAATCGCCCAACGGTTCAGATGCATAGCACCGAGGAATACAGAGCCCGCATTTTGAACGAGGCTCATGAAGTTCATTGATCTCGGCAATTGGATTTCCAAATGCTCTGGAGCCACTTTCGTTCATCACCGTGAACATATCTTCAATGCCGTCCATAACGGCAATATAACTGTTATTTTCAATAGCTGGACGAGCGATACTTTCACGAGGTAACAGTTTAAGTTGACGTTCCACCTCATCGGATACGGCATTTGCTAAACTTTCACTGGTAGTCACCATAATAGCGCGCGCACGAGGATCATGTTCCGCTTTGGGATAACAAGTCTGCTGCCAAGTGAACTGATTTGCGCCGTCATCGGCGATAACACCGATTTCACTTGGACCCGCAATCATATCGATATCGACTCTGTCTGAATACTTGGCGCTTCGCTGTAGCCACGTAAATGTTGCCAGGACCCACGATTTTATCTACCTTGAATCGTTTCTGTACCATAAGCAAGGGCCGCCACGCCTTGGGCACCGCCCACTTGATATACCGCATCAACGCCGGCAAGCTTTGCCGCACCAAGTACAGCAGGGTTAATACCATCCTTGTGAGGAGGTGTCACCATAACGATTTCTTTTACCCCTGCAATTTTGGCTGGCAATGCAGTCATGATAATGGTAGATGGATACGCCGCTGTACCGCCAGGAACATAGAGACCAACGCGAGCCAAGGGAATGACCTTTGGCCACGGATGATACCTCGGTGTATCCATATCCACAAAACCTTGCTCGATTTCACGGCTGTGAAATTCTGTAATATTCGCCTTTGCCTTTAATAATGCGGCTTTCAACTCATCAGATAAAGACTCATAGGCTGCATCGATTTCCTCTTGAGGCACCTTGAAGTCCTCGATGGAAACACCATCAAATTTTTCAGAATACGCTTTGAGCGCCGCATCACCGTTAATCCGGACATCAGCGATGATATCGTACGCGACGCTCAATCTCCATATCTGTAGTTTGCTGTGTAATCTCGTACGATGGCAAGCACGCCCTCTAGTGACTTTCTTTATATATTTTCATCTGTCGTCCTTCTTCCTACTTGAGCTATCAGTATCACTAGTTAGACCTATTATTCATTTTTCATCATTCATTCCATATATTAATAGTTTTATCTGCTATTAATCCTAAATCTTACTAGCCGAATATATGATTCACTCTACATTTTATTTATTAATTTTTATTAATTGCTTTCTGAAAGCTGATCAATGAGTTTAAAAATAGTATTTCTTTTGTTTTAAAGCTAATGGATTGGCTACGAGACGTGTGAAATTGGTTGCAACCAGTCGAAAATTTCTAAATTATTCTCACGCAAAGTTGTACCTGTTTCCGTAATATCTACGATAGCATCAGCTAGCCCCTACGAGTGGAGCCAGCTCAACGGAGCCTTCAATTTTGATGATTTCTACATCTTGAGCTCCAAAGCATTGTTTTGTAACAGTTGGATATTTCGTACCATCCGTTGACGGCGACCTTCTTTAGGTCATAGCCCGCTAGCGACGCCAAAATAAATTAGCATTTACCCGTTTGTAAATCGAGCATTTCATAGCTCGTATCGTCTTGTTCATCTAGAACATCGCTACCGACGATACCTAGGTCCACAACGCCGTTTTTCAAATACGTCGTTACATCTGGCCCCTTTGCAAGGATGACCTCATAAAATCGCCCAAAGAGATAATGAGCTTACGCGCCTTATTATGTAATGGCTCGCAATCTACGCCACATGCTTCTAGGAGTGGAATAAAAATCCTTTCTACGCGTCACTTCGTAAGAGTCGATGCGCAATGTATCGTTATCTTGAACTTTGCTTTCACTTTTGCAAGCAGTAATATCAGTCAAGACGTCAATGTTGAAAGCCATCCCAACGGCCGGCATCGGTGTACCATCAAAGCTAGATAACAGTCCATCATAACGACCACCACTGACGATATATTGAGACACGCCGTCCACATAACCTCTAAAGGTAATGCCTGTGTAATAAGATTGAGGCGGTTCTGTAGACACATCGATGCGAACCGGTTGCCCTGTTTGCTCCACTTGGTTTGCCATGTCTATGAGATTATCTAAAATGCGCTGCGCCGCTACAGGCAAGATGATTTGGTTCAACTCATCCTTAATATCTTGAACCGTACCAAATAAACGAGGCCACACATTGAGGAATGGGAACAACGCACTATTTTTAAAATCAGCAATCAACTCGTTGTAACGAGGTAAATATTTAGTGAACAAAGTCTCGAGGAGTTCTGTTCTTTCATCATCACTGAGCCCTAGGGCATCGGTGATAGCACGAGAGAATCGAGCATCACCAATTTCGAGCAACAAGCTACCACCTAGCTGAGTTTCATTTACCTCTTTAATGATCTTGAAGCACTCTTGCTCTGTCTCAATCCCATCATAGCCCACCATCTCGATACCACCTTGCGTCACTTGGTTCACATCGCCGCGGTGCTTTTTATTTTTCATGAACACATCGCCCAAGTAATAGAACGTGCGAGGCAATCTATATTTGTGGTCGCCAAGAAACGACCGATAGGCATAGTCAAATCGGGACGAATTACGACGGATGCTTCAGAACTATCCATGAATTCGTACATATGTTGACCGCGCCCCATTGCATAGCCATTGAATACATCTTTGTACTCTACGAGAGGCGTAGAAATCTTTGTGTATTGACGATTTCGACAAAGACCGAGCACATATTGACTCACATCATCCTTACGCTCTGCTACGATCCCTATATCATCACGGAAACCAGTAGGTAATTGCTGCTGTACCATCGTAAACATCCTTTCTCATCAATTCATTTATCATTTCATGTTTTTGAAAGCTATATATCATCTGTATTAACCATTTAAGTTATATGATGGTTTAAGTCATCTAGCTATTCAGTTTACTATGAGAAAAATTTACCCTATATCGATGCTTTTCTATTTTTATCGCTTTACTTTTATTAAAGTATGAATCAGTAATATAACGGTTCTATAGAATTGTCACAGAACCGTTATAATCTCATGTATTTACTATAATAATGATTAGATGCTATCCCCAAACATTTTTCTATATCTGCTACACTATGTGCATCAGATCCCAGTACAAATGGCACCCCACGATAGCCGCCATGCCTTGAATAAAGCGACTTGGACATTTCACGGCAGTCTGGTTTAAAGAAGCCGCTCATGTTGTAGTCTAGTTCGCGACCTTGACGCGCATAATATGCAAAATATCGCTCACCACCTGCGCATTGCTGACGATCTAAATGGCGTTCAAAGTTAAAGTGGTGTTGGTATTTTTATCAAATCAAAATGACCTATGCGTTTAGGGTGTATATTCACCGAGGTCAGCTCGCACGGCTTGGCGCACTGTGGAATAATACTTGTAGTACAACTCATATTGCTTTTTCAATCCACGGCCCAAGCCTTTTTTCAAATTCTTGAGGGCTGTAGTCTAAGCAGTAAAAGGCATTATTAACGCCTTCCATAAAGTGAACGGATAAAATATTATCATCCGTCAACGGACCATAGCGATCCAAGAACTCTTGAATATCTGATTCAAAGCCTGGAATATAATCGACTTCAAAACCGAGGGAGATATCGATATGTGTGCCATAGGCACGTTGTAATTGACGTCCTAGTTCTAAGTAGGCATCAACTTGATTCAATTTCAAAGACGCTGTATCATAAGCCTTTTTATCGCCACTGTATTCAGCAGCAAAAAGCTGTTGGCAATGGTGCATGTTCTGTGAGGCATACTCTTTTCTATACGCAACTCGATGGCCTTTTCAATCATCATCGCAGTTCGGTCCCCACTCACCATGTGGACATAACTCCGTATGCACATACGACCGTCCACGAGACGGCTGCGATACTTACTGTATCCAACGAACTGCCGTTCATCTTTCATGTTCATTCAATCACCCCTATTCGCCCTACCCCTTGGCGAACCCTTTATCTATAATCTATACATTATTAGTATATCGTATTAATATCTATGTTTTCCTATACCAATTATTATACCAATAATGCGTATGTTTCGGTATCCTGATATTTACCATGTTTAAATCCCACTTGAGGAGTTAGTCCACAATAGGTAAACCCAAATCGTTCATGTAGTGCTGTACTTGCCGCATTCCCCTGCAGTAATAACGGACACCACTGTGTGTAATGTATCAGTCGCTTTGGCATGCTCTAAAAATATACGCCATCAACTTAGATGCTACGCCTTTACCACGATAATCTTGGTGGATGTAAATAGATAATCTCATGGTGCTTTTTGAAAGCATCTTTGTTCTATATGGTGAAAGCGATGCATAGCTCTACCACCACGTCATCCACAACACCTACAAAGATGCAGTGCTCAGGAACTTTGATGCGCCCTCATACTACCCTGCCATTCTGGCAACGTGCGAGCTCAAGATCATGTGGCTACACTGTTCAAACCTCGTAATTATAAATAGTTAAACAAGAAGTTATATCATCCTTTGTAATTGGTCGTATTACATCCACTCATAAGTATTCCCCAAAACAGTCGGTATCCTAAAAATATTATTTCATTTAACATACTATAATAAAAAGAACACAAATAAGCAAGAAAAAGGATGAACTGTTCGTATGACATACCATTTCACTTTTCTGCATTTTTAAAATGTAAAAATTATATTTTACTTATATCTCCATTACATTGAAAACTGGAGTGGTAAAAACAACGATTTTTACCACCAGTTTATGTATTTAAGTTTAAATTGTAGTATATAAGAAGATTAAACAACTAAGAATAAAAGTACTGTAATAGCAATCAAAGAACCAATCACAGTATAGTCGATTCTTTTCAATCTCTACAGAGGCAGCAAAGCTGTGTGTTGACCACCAAAGCCACGTAGTTCCAAGGACAACGCCATTGTTTCGGAGCGTCCCAAGGATTTTAGTAGTAATGGTTGGATAACGGACGCATAGGATTTGATTCTGTTTAATGAAGCTACCTTCTAAAGACAACCACGGCAGGCTTGAGCCCTCTTTGTAGCAGCATGGCTTTCAGCAATGAAATCAGGCACAAAGCGAAGCGCAGCAGTGAACATAAAAGCATATTCGTAAGGAATTTTACATTGTGTTACGAGTGCAGCTGTAAGGTCTTGCAATTTTAGTAGTTACACAGTCCAATGAACACAAGTGTCATAGCGAGTATACGCAAGCCAGATACGATGGCAGATGTTACATCGTCGCTGCTGAGGAATTGGACGAGACCAAGAAATACGGCAAAGCTAGTCAATCGCTAATACGGCTTTATGTTGTTTATACAACAAACCTCGCCACAAACAATACACCGAGTTCTACTACGACTAATGCCAATAGCGATACCAGTCGCGCAACAGGATGGCTCACACGGATACCGCGAGGGTCATCAAGATTTTTGTTAACGGTACTAAACGTTCCATATGTCCTCCTATTTTCCGCTCAACTGAGCCACTAACTTGATTTCAATTCATCCATAGATTTGCAATAGCCCAAGGATGGTACCGCTAGTGAAAGTTCCACACTTGGCGGTTTCTGTAGGCCTAACTCTTGCAATTCATCCGTAGATTTCTTGAACAATTTCTTCTGACTGCCATCAGCGCTACAGTTTGGTTGCCCATGATGATAGCACGGCTACATTCGCTAGCCATGATTTCCATATCATGAGTAATGAGAAGGATCGTGATACCTTCCGCATTGAGCTGACGCAATAATGCTAGTAGCTCTTTTGTTTCTACCATCTTGACCACTTGTTGGCTCATCGAGGATGAGGATTTTAGACTTCATAGCCAACGCGGAAGCAATGGCTACGCGTTGCTTTTCACCACGGCGCAATGTCGGAGGGTATGCTTCACGCAAGTGACCGATACCTGTACGTTTCAATACTTCATCAACGATGCGTTTCACTTCGGATTTAGTGCGACCCAAAGACTCAGGCCCAAAGGCAACCTCAGTGGCTACAGTGGTTCAAACATTTGACGATCTGGCTAAGTTGAATACATAGCCGATAAATTGCCCTCTTCGTTTAGACGGCGGCATGGACGTAATGTCCCTACCGTTATAATACATGCGGCCTTCGCTAGCCTTTTCGAGGCCTACGAGCAAACGAGTAATGGTCGTTTTACCGCAACCATTACGACCACCGATGGCGATATATTCGCCCCTTCGATGGTGAAAGTCACGTCTCGGAAAATATCTACGGATGGCATATAGCCAAAGCGGATGTTTTCAACCTAAGCATGAGCGCCACCGTCCTTTCCTGGTACATCATCAACACGTTGAACTGGTTGTCTATTTTCTACTATATTAGAATGATCAGCAAAATTATCTACTATATTTCTTTGATTAGCTGGAGAGTTGCTTTTTACCATGTACCTCGGTTTGAATAGCATGAGCCATTTCAATTTGATGCAAGCCCTTGATAGCAGACCTGATGCTGAGCCAAGGTTCATCACTGTGAAACCGGCTTGTTCCAGCTCCATATACGTAGTAAACACGGATGGCACGCATCAACGTGAATGTTGTGCTCGTACATGTAACGAAGCGTAGTAGGTACATCGTCATCACATGCGATAGAGCCATCCACCATGAGGGCCATGCGGTTTGCATACGGCAATACAGCATGCAAGTCATGGTCGATAACGACAACGGTGATACCGTGTTTTTGGTTCAAATCACCTACGAGACGATATAATTCGGCGGTCCCATCTGGATCGAGGGAGCTAGTCGGTTCATCAAGAACAAGTACAGTTGGGTTCGTAGCCAATACGGAAGCGATAGCCAAACGTTGGCGCTGACCACCGGATAGACTAGTAATTTTATGATTTTCTAATCCCACAAGACCAACTTGTTCAAACACCTCTTGAGAGCGAGAGGTAATCGTCTCACGATCGTAACCACGGTTTTCCATGCAGAAGCCACTTCTTCACGAACCGTCATCGTTACGAGCTGTGTATCGTAATCGGCGAGAACTACACCGATATGGTTCGCTAGTTCTGGGATTTATTTGTGTAGTCGCATGACCATCTACAAAAACCATGCCTTCTAAGCGTCCACCATAGAATTTAGGCACCGCACCTACCATCGCCATACAAAGGGTGCTTTTACCACAACCGGCAGGACCTGTCAAACAACGAGGAAATCGCCTTCATTTACATCGAGATTGATGTTTTCAAGCGATGGGTAGTCGCCTTTGGATGATAGTAATTAACGTGCTCAATAGAGACTGCTTTGGCGCTCAGGCAAAATAGTCAAGCTGACTATGGTCAGATGTCAATTGATCCGCATTTGGCAACATGCCACGTTTAGAAAAATAGACGTTGTGCCGGAATATACAAAATTGGCGTAATGGCACCATTCATGCACCTATGATGAGTACCAATAGCCACATACCATACATGTACACATTATTTGGAAGACCAAGCACTTGCCACAAAATAGTAACAAAGATACCACCAGATACAACAGTTGCTAAGAAGCCAGACACGATAGGCGTTAAATCAAAACCACCAATTTTACGGAACTTCACAGACAACATAGCACGCGTCACAAGAGCCGCTGTCAAAGCACCACCTGGCTCAGACAACAAGTTGCTGTAAGGGAACGCGGACTTAGACGTCAATACATTGATGAGAGCCGCCACGAGACCAATCCCTCAAAGTTTGACTCAAACTAGGACGAGTTAATAAAATAGCTACGCAGTACGTAGCAATCGTCCAGTTTGGAGTTACCCCAGCTACACTAGGGCTCACCAAATGCAAAATCGTGCCCAATGCGAGCATCAATGTGCTGACAGTAACCCATCTAAACTGGCCACCTTGCACATGCGTGTACACAAGATCCTGAATCCGTTCCATAATAGCCTCTTTTCTAAAAATGAATATATACTGTTTATTGTAACATTCTTCGAAGACTTTTTGCACGTGCTAGCACTAGGGTATGCCTAGGTTTTTCCAAAGCCTCCAATCCACTTATTCCCCTAATTCATACAATACTAATATCTTAATTATTGTATATAAAAATCATACAAATTCAGTAGCAAAACCTACTACGTTTTTCTAAAAATATTAGCAAAATAATGGACCTTCTATCGCACTTTTTGTCACATACTTATGATATAATGCATACAAATACTTATATCCAAAAAGATTAACATTAAATTTGGTAACTAAGATAGTAAATCTTAAAAATATTCCTAATCAATATATTTCATATAGTCTACAAAGAAGGTTTATCATGGCGCAAGCATTAATCGTAATCGATATACAGGAAGGCTTAGTTAACGAAAACCCTTACAATTGAAAAATCTTATCGCTAATACAAAAGCCTTAATTAAACATTTTCAGAGATCAAAATATAGAAGTACTTTTTATCAGACACTCTGAAGATAAAGGTTTATTAGCAACCGATAGCGATAATTGGCACGTCTATCACGAATTAAAAACCTCAAAAAACGAAAAGATCTTTCAATAAATATTACAATAGTATCTTTCAAGGATACTGATTTAAAGGAGTATTTAGATAGCAAAAGTATTACCGATTTAACATTTGTAGGAATGCAAGTAGAATTTTGCATTGATACATCTGTGAAAGTAGGGCTTTGAATATGGTTATAAAAATCACCATCGTCGAAGATGCTATCTCAACCTTTGACAATAAGCATCTACTGGCAGATAAAAATCTCTATCCTTTTACAAAGAAAAATTTGGCAAAATCGATTTATGCAGCTAAAAAACAACAAAAAGAAATGTTACATCAATTAAATTATGAAAAATCTTATAAAGATTTCTATAATTTTTCTCACGTATTTGTCATATATGTATGTTAAAATTTCATCAAATATTTATGCCTCGAACATAGGAGGTCTTTTTATGTATAAGTATATTACGATTTTAGGAGCTGCGTACCAAATAGCTCAAAAAGTTGACTGCATACACTATTAACATATACAGATATGCACATTACATTATATGGTCGTCAGTTGAAAACACGTATACCTCCAGAGATTATCGACCATGAACGTGTTACAGTGATTGAAGGTTCGTTCCAAAAATCCTGCTAAATTAGAACAAGCTGTAACAAATGCGGAGGTTGTATTTGTAGGTTCTATGGAGTCTGGCAGTGATATGGCATCCATCGTGAAAGCATTGAGCCGCAAAAATATACGCCGTGTTATCGGTGTATCCATGGCTGGACTTTCTGGTGAATTCCCTGTAGCACTTGAAAAATGGACCTTCGATAACTTGCCTATTAGCTATGTTCAAGGTGAGCGCCAAGCACGCAACGTATTGCGCGAATCCAACTTAAATTATACAATCTTGCGCTCATATGGCTCTACAATGATCCGGAAAAACCGATTACGAACTCATCCCTGAAGGGGCTCAATTCAACGATGCCCAAGTTTCACGCGAAGCTGTGGCAAAAGCCATCTTTGATATCTTACACGCTGCGGATGAAACGCCTTTCCACCGCACAAGCATCGGCGTAGGTGAACCAGGTACACACTATGACAAACCAAGCTTTCACTAATATATAACATTAAATTTAGTAGAAAAGGAAAATACTATATACTATCAGACTATCTCCAATACATATGGAGATAGTCTTTTTATATATCATTTTATGATTAAAGTATCTAGTTAAAACTATTTAAAAAATAATTATATATATTTATATACTGCAATTATATCGTTTAAAATGATATAATTATGGTATATAAATACGAACCAACACTTTTAAAACTATAAGGAGATAACTATGGGAATATTACGTGAAACAATACGTCCATCCTCTGATTTACGAAATAAGTATCCTGAAATTTCTAAACTTCACAACTTAAAGATGAGGCTGCTATTATTACTGTAAATGGTCGTGAGACACCGTAAGTCTCGGCTATAATACTCTACAATATGTTAAAGTCAAAAATAGAATTACTATCCTCCTTGTAGAAGGGCAAAACGATATCATTCAAGGTCGTACCACTACACTTGATGAAACTTTCAACAGTATTGATAAAATGCTAGAGCAAATGGGGTAAATCCCATGGGCTCCCAAACCACACAATCATTCCTACTGAAAAGTTCAATAAAGAGCTACATCAGCAAATACTTTATGTAGCTATGCAGTTTTTCAAAAAGAAACAGCTATACAAGTCAAAGAAAATATTCAAAATTCAATTTCAAATCTTATGAATCATCCATATATGGGGACTACACCTAAAATTAGAGCACTTAATGACAGTGACTTTTCGAATGTTGATTTTAGAAAAGCTTATTATTTTCACAGTTGTAGAGGAAAAATAGAAACTATTTATTTAATCTCTATACTTGATCAACGACAGGATTATGTAAATATACTAAACGGATTATAACATTTGAACTAAAACTAGTGCTTTTAAAAATTAAATACTTTCAAAGTGGTATATCCTAAATCTAATCGGTACATTTTTACTCATGTAACATAGATTTTGGATACCTTTTTTATTCCTACATTTTATAGATATTTATATAGATAAACTCACGTATTTACGCTATACTAATAAATGATTAATATACACTTATAGGTATGTGAAAGCAAATGCTCTTTGGTTATCAATTATATTTACATATGCAACTTATTGTATAAAATACCTTAGGTTTTATGTATAAAAATAAATGATAGTTATTTTTAGTCCCAGTTAGGTGGAGGCGAATCAAGGAGTTATTATGAATCGCATTGTTGTTATTGGCAGTTGCAACATGGATATTGTAGTCCTCGCGGACAAACGCCCTACTGCAGGCGAAACAATCATGGGCAACGAATTGCACATCGCTCACGGCGGCAAAGGTGCAAACCAAGCGGTAGCAGCTGCTCGTCTAGGTGCAGAGGTTACTATGGTTGTTGCATCGGTCAAGATGCGTATGGCCAAAATGATTTTAGATAATCTCAAAAGAAAAATCATATCAACACGGATTACATCGTCACCGTTCCAGATACAACAACTGGTACAGCCCATATTACATTGGCAGAAGGTGATAACAGTATCATCGTTATCAGTGGCGCAAATGCTAAGGTAGATAAAACCGTTGTAGATAACGCTTGGTCTGCTATCGAGCAAGCGGATCTCGTAATGGTTCAAAACGAGATTCCTATTCCAACTATTGAATACATCGTTCGTCGTTGTCACGAGGCTAATGTGAAAGTCCTCTTAAATCCTGCTCCAGCAGCCGACCTCGATCCGAATGGTTAGAATTGGCAACGTATATTACACCAAACGAACATGAGCTATCTGCGCTCTCACCCTAACCAATCTACAGAGGAGACCTTACTAGCTAACGAAAACAAAATCATCGTTACCCTTGGTAGCAAGGGCGTAGGATATGCCGACAACGGTGAAATTCACATTGTACCTGGCTTCAAGGTTGAGCCCGTAGATACAACAGGTGCTGGCGATACATTTAACGGCGCTTTTGCAACGGCTATCGTTAATGGTAAAAAGCTAGCCGACGCTCTACACTACGGCATGCAGCAGCTGCCCTCTCCATCCAAACGCTTGTGCCCAAGGTGGCATGCTAACAAAGGACGAGGTCGCTGCATTCTTAGCAGAACACGTATGATTGAACTGGTCTTTCAAAGCTCCACTGGCCGGGTCTGCCTTCGCAGGGCCAAAGTCGCTTTGAAAGTCCTATTCAATCCAAACTATACGTTCTTCAAGCAATGAATGCAACTGTCCTCTATATAGCAGAGGAGTTAATGACTAAGGCATTAAAGCCTTTAGTCATCGAAATAGATAAGGAGTTATTTATGCAACGACAGGGCATTTTAAATAGCTCATATTGCTAAAGGTGCTTGCTGATTTAGGTCACACAGATACAATTTGTATCTCAGACTGTGGTTTGCCAATACCTGAAGGGTTCAAAAATCGACTTAGCTTTGGATTTTGCTGTACCAAGCTTTTGAACAAGTAGTATCCATCATCGCTAAAGCATATGAAATCCGAAGCGATTCATGTGGCAACAGAAATTAAAAGAAAATAATCCCTAAGGCTTATGCCTTCTTGGAGTCTACATTCCCATCCGATCAATACGAATGGATTGAAACGAGCCACGACGCTTTCAAAGAAGCCACAAAAACAATGCAAATGCATTATTAGAACTGCAGAAGCATCTCCGTATGCGAACATTATCTTGCGTGCCGATTGTATTTTTCAGCGATCGTCCATAGAATAATAGATTAAGATATACTTTCACCAGTCATAGGAGAAGCATGGAAATTGTTATGTCAGGCATTGCAAAGGCATTTGGTACGAAACCAAGTTCTGCGCGATGGGGTATTACCTCAAGGAGGGCGAGGTTCACGCCTTGATGGGCGAAATGGGCCGGCAAGTCCACCCTCATGAATATCCTCACCGGTATTCACAAGGCGGATGCTGGTACGATTACCATCGACGGCGTAGAGCGCACCTTCCCAAACCCAAGAGAGGCCGAGCTGAACGGTGTAGCTTTCATCCACCAAGAGCTCAACATTTTGACCAAATCTAACATTGTTAGAAAAATTTGTATTTAATGAGACCAAAGCGCAACAAATTTGATATGCTCGACAAAAAGGCGATGCTCACTGAGGCTGAAAACACATGTCGCGAACTAGGCATCGAATTGCCGCTCACGACTGAGTGCATGCCTTTTGCTCCGTTGGTCACCAACAATGACGGAAATCCTTCGCATCTTGATGTTAGATGCAAAGGTTGTCATCATGGACGAACCGACAGCAGCCCTCACAGAGCGTGAAACGGCGACATTGTTCAAAAATGATGCGCAAATGAAAGCACGCGGCGTGGCTATCGTATATATCTCTCACCGTATGGAAGAGGTATTTAGCGAGTGTGACACTATAACAGTTATGCGTGATGGTCACACAATCATTACAAAACCAACTGCTGAAATTTCTGTAGACGAAGTGGTACGCCACATGGTAGGTCGTTCTATCGACGAGTTCTACCCTGCCTCGTACGACAACACCAGGCGAAGTAGTCATGAGCGTTGATAACCTTAAACCAGAAGGTTTCGGCAACGAAATTTTCCTTCTCCTTGCGCAAAGGGGAAATTTTTCGGCGTGGCATACTCATGGGCGCTGGCTCGTACAGAAATTATGCGTGCCATTTTTGGTGTAGATAAACACAAAGGAGGTACTGTAACAGTTAACGGCCCGTTCTAAACTGTAAAACCAGAAGATGCCATCAAAGCCGGCATTGCTTTCATCACAGAAAAATAGAAAGAGCGAAGGCTTGATCCTCGATTTCTCCATCGGTTCCAATATTACATTGCCGAACCTTGGCGACATTTGCCCATCTCATGTACTGGATAAGGGCAAGCTCAATTCCTTTGCTGACGAATTGTCTAAAAAACTAGGCGTTAAAACACAATCTATTCACGAACCGGCATCGTCCTTATCCGGTGGTAACCAACAAAAGGTAGTTATCGCGAAATGGGTTGGTAAAAAGCCATCCATTATCATCATGGACGAACCGACGCGCGGTATCGATATCGGCGCGAAACGTGATATTTATGATTTAATGAACGAATTAACGAACGATGGTGTGTCCATTATCATGGTGTCCTCTGAGTTACCTGAAGTGCTGGGCATGAGCGACCGCGTTATGGTCATTCATGAAGGTCGCGTAGCAGGTATCTTGGACCGCAGCGATGCAACACCAGAATCGATTATGACATTAGCCACAGGAGGACAATAATGGACAGCAAAGCTCTACAATATGTAAAAAAATTAGGCCCCCTCATCGGCCTCATCCTATTATTTGTAATTATCTCTGTCATGAACGACAGTTTCCTTGAATTCTCTAACTTGCGTAACTTGTTGCGCCAAGTATCCATCAATGCAATCATCGCCTTTGGTATGACGTTCGTCATCTTAACGGGCGGTATCGACTTATCCGTTGGTTCCATCCTCGCCCTCTCCAGTGCAGTGATGGCCAACCTCATCGTAACTGGTACTGACCCTGTATTGGCTATCGTATTAGCTGCCGGTGCAGGCCTTGTATTGGGCGGTATTAACGGTCTCGTTATTACCTATGGTCGCGTAGCTCCATTTATCGCTACCTTGGCAACCATGACAATCTACCGTGGTGCGACGCTAGTATTCACAGACGGTAACCCAATCTCCGGCCTTACACAAGATCCTCTATTCCACGGCTTTGGCCAAGGGGATATTGCAGGCCTTCCAGTTCCAGCCATCACAATGTTCCTAGCTTTCATCATCCTCTGGTTCGTATTGAGCCGCACATCCTTAGGCCGTAAAACATACGCCGTAGGTGGTAGTGAAAAGGTAGTTACATTGCTGGTATCAAGATTGACCGCGTTAAAATCTTCGTGTATGCCTTAACGGGTATGCTCTGTGGTATCGCTGGTGCAATCATCACATCTCGTCTTAACTCTGCACAACCTACAGCAGGTGCAGGCTACGAACTTGACGCTATCGCGGCGGTAGTTCTTGGCGGTACAAGCCTTGCTGGTGGTCGTGGTCATATCGTTGGCACATTAATTGCTGCCCTAATTATCGGTACCCTCAACAACGGGTTAAATATTCTCGACGTTTCCAGTTTCTATCAACAAGTTGTAAAAGGTATTGTCATTTTATTGGCGGTTCTTGCAGACCGCAAGAAAGCCTAGGAGGTTCCTATGAAAAAACTATTGTTACTGTTGGCGATGGCTATCATGGTTATCGGTCTTGTAGCAGGCTGTGGTAAAAGCGCTGATAACGGCGGCGACAAAAAATCCGGCACAATCGGCTTCTCTGTTTCCACATTGAACAACCCATTCTTCGTATCTATGAAAGAAGGCGTTGAGGCTCAAGCTAAAGCGCTTGGTCTTAAAGTTAAAATCGTTGATGCTCAAAACGATCCTGCAAAACAAGCAAACGATATTTCGACTTGCTTTGAAAGCGGCGTTTCCGTATTGATCATCAACCCTGTAGACTCTGCAGCTATCTCTACTTCTGTAGAAGCAGCAAATGCTAAAAACATTCCTGTAATCACTGTTGACCGTTCTGCTGATAAAGGCAAAGTAGTAGCTCACATCGCTTCCGATAACGTAAAAGGCGGCGAAATGGCAGCTCAACTGATCGCTGATAAAGTAGGGCAAAGCTGCAAAAGTTGCAGAAATCGAAGGTATCCCTGGTGCTTCCGCAACTCGTGAACGCGGCCAAGGTTTCCACAACGTAGCTGACAAAGACTTAACAGTAGTAGCAAAACAAAGCGCTGACTTCGACCGCACAAAAGGTTTAAACGTAGCAACAAATATCTTGCAAGCTAACCCAGACGTACAAGCTATCTTCGCTCATAACGACGAAATGGCATTGGGCGCTATCCAAAGCAGCTAAATCCGCAGGCAAAACAATCTTCATCGTAGGCTTTGATGGTACTGGTTGATGCAGACATGCTGTTAAAGACGGCACATTAGCTGCAACAATTGCTCAACAACCAGACCAATGGGTAAAATCGCTATCGATACAGCTCAAAAAGTTATCAAAGTGAAGCTGTAGAAGCTAAAACTCTGTAGATCTTAAAGTTGTTACAAAAATAATTGTATATAGAATTGGTATAAAAGAGTCGCATCTTCAAAGATGCGACTTTTTTATTTGGGCTCACGTTCCAAAAATTCTTTTGAAAAACTCAATAAACCTCGGCAACTAAGTTTGATCTAAACTTCAATAGTCATATTACATTTGTAATTACACGTGTGCAGATAGTAACATCTATGGTCAAAGCACCCTTTTGGGTTCAAAGAGAATGTTAGCGTATCCCCTTCTCCCGTCAGAATATATGTAAAGGTTGCTTTGCCTTTTACAGTTTTCATACAAGGCAACTAATTTTTATAACCAGCGCGAATTCCAGACCAATCACTAGGGTCAATATATCCAGAACAGATATTATAGCCCTGTTTAATATATATGCCAAACACACCAAATTGAGATAACTTGTATCCATATCAAAGGCAATTATTAAATTTGGTCTCACTACGATTTCATACATTCTATGTCACACTCCACAAAACAACAATTTTTATTTATTATAACACTGTGTTTGTGAATAAAATAGAAATTATAAGTTTTTCCGGAAATTAAATAGAACCAATCCATCCATATCCTTGTACTCGCTATATCCATAAAAATGATTCATAAGTAAAGACACCTTTAGAATCAAAAAGATACTTTTATCATAACTTTCAGGCAAATCATCATTCAAGGATAGTTCCACCTCATATTTTTAGCTTTGGCAATTGGCTGTTCTATCCTTATACCAATCTACTACAAGAAGATTATTACGATTATCGACTAGCTTCTTTATAAAGATTCTTGGCAGAGAGTTTTACTTTTTGCTCTTCATCCTTTGTCACCTTTTTCCCAGCAATAAGCAAATCAAAGATTTCTAGTTCTTCTTCGTAAGGCCTTCTGTATTTGCACGATTATCTTCCTGACGAAATTCTTCAAGAAGTTTTACAAGCTGCTCATAGTAATCCTCATTTTCAGTGCCACCTGCATTATAGGAGTCACTAATTCGTTTGAAACGTTCAGAGAATTTGGTTCTCGTGCAATTTCTATTAAGCATCTGTTCGAGTGCTTGCTCAATGTATTCCTTCAAGTCGTTAATCTCAATAGCCTTTATACTTAGCGACCTTGATTTCTTTTCTCAATTGCTCAACATCAACCTTAGAAAGATCAATAGCCTTTGTGCCTTTTATCATGTACTGTGCAGGTTTTTCCCGTACATAGTTAACAAACTCTTGACTTGCTGTAACACTGCCATCCAAAATCTGATTCATTTTTCTGTCTAGCACGAGCCACCTTTTCATCGTTAACAGTGTTATATAAGAGACCATGCAACACATAGCGGTGTGAATTTATCATTATTCCAGTTCCTTTCAAAGATTTCCGGCTTAGATGCTTCGTATAGATTTGTCAAAGAATTAAGGATAACCTTAAATTTTTCTTTATCATCATCTTTTGCCACGATAGTGTCATAAGCACTTCTTAATGCATCTAATTTATCCAGTGTATTAGAATCAGCAACTATCTTTTTCTAAATCAATATCAAGAGAGACCAAGAAAGAATCTGCTTCATCAATTGTACCGTCAATATAGCTGATTAATTGATCGATATCTTTGCAGGGAATTTGTTCCGTCATCACCAGTGGCATATTCTGTTAATGCCTTCTTTCATGTATTTAAACACGTTGACATAATCTACAATAATTCCGGCAGGTTTTTCGGATACACTCTATTGGCACGAGCAATTGCTCGCATCAGCGTGTGCCCTTTCATTGGCTTATCAAGATAAAGTGTAGATAAAGTTCTTTACATCAAATCCTGTTAGCCACATTGCACAAATGAACACGTTGCAGTGAGTCCTCAGAATCTTAAATCTATCCTCAATATCTCTTCCATCCGGTGTGATTTCTTTCATCCTTGCACGATGCTCAGCTATATTTAATCCTTGCTTAGCAAACTTCGTTTCTTCATCATTTTCCTCTGAAATGATAACAGCCATTTCAACCTTATTCATATAATTAAGAATACGAGTGAGCTGGTCACGTTCTTCCTTAGTGGAAGCTGTATTTCGCTCTTTCATGATGTTCTGCTTTTCTATAGCCCAGTAATGCTGAACCTTGTCATACATTTTGACAACAGTATATTTATCGACTGATACGACCATCCCTTTTCCAAGAAATCCACGTCTTGGGAAGTGATAATATGTCTTGTGCCACTTTATCTAAGCGGTCATCTCTTGATAACTTCAAGGATACGTGATGATGCATTCTCTAAGAGACGTGTTTCATCTTCGTTAAGATTTTCTTCCTCAATAATATCCACAACGTCATCGTCAAGAAAATCATTTTCAAGCCCAACTTCCGGAACTCGTCTAGAATAGAATAATGGCACTGTAGATCCATCTTCAACAGACTGTGCAAAATTATACTGAAACATAGTCACCAAACCATTGATTTGTAAGGCGTTTAGTGCCAAGAAGAGGTGTCCTGTGAATGCCACAAAGTTAGCATTCTGGAAGTGCAGTTCTCATGTTCTCTGCTAAGTCTTTATACTGTGTTCGATGCGCTTCATCAACAAGGACAATAATATCGTCACGAGTAGAAAGCACTGGATATTTCTTTGTCTTATCGTATCTGAACTTATGAATCAGCGTAAAGACAAAAGCCTTATTGGTAGTCAAGAAATCTCTTTAACTGCTTTGCTGTCCTTTGGCTGGCATTCTTCTTTAGAACCAATAACCTCTGTACGCACAAAGTTCTGATGAATCTGTGTATCCAAATCTTCACGGTCTGTGATAATGAGGAACGAAAAGTTACCTTGAACCTTACGCTTCACTTTACGGGCAAACATAACCATAGAATAGGATTTACCTGACCCCTGTGTATGCCAAAAAACACCAAGCTTACCGTTAAGCTCTTTTCTGTTCTCCACTGATTCCATTAGATTATTTACACCTAAGTACTGGTGGTTCTTAGCGATAATCTTTATTCTCTGATTCTCAAAGAGAATGAAGTTTTTCAATATAGTCAATCAATCTATCTTTATTAAGACTACCATCTACACAAATATCTGACGAGAGCTATCCTCAACATTATCCGCAGCAAGAATAGCTTCTGTCCAGTTTCTCTTTTTCGCTATCAATTTTGAGCCATTCAAAGAAATAGTCATAGGTCGCATTAAATGCACCAAGCTTCGTTTCCAAACCATTTGAAAGCACACAGATCTGATTAAATGCAAAGAGATTCGAATATCTCGCATATAATCTTTTGAGACTCTTGTTGTAGGCTTCTTCAACCTTAACAATGCTATTTTTTTCAGTTCAATAAACACAAGAGGCATACCATTGACAAAGATAAGGATATCCGGTCTTCTGTAGTAAACCTTTCCCTGAATCCACATCTGAGACACCGCTGTGAAAGTATTATTCTCCGGATGTTCAAAGTTCATCAATTTTATAAAATCAAAATCTTCCTGCCGTTTCTATGAACTGTGATTTTTATATTATTACGGATTTGTCTATATAATTTGTAATTGTATCTACGATATCAGTTCCTGTATAATCTTTCTTAACGTCTTTACGATCTCTTTAATTTTTATCTTCTTCGATAGTAGGATTGATACGCTTTGAGAGGTCAGCATCACATCAGGAAGGATACATTCCTTCTTAGAGTTTCTGCCTGTACCATCGGGCAATACATCTCGTTTATCCGGTAGAAGCATCACAAAATGAGGATATCATATTTAAAACGGTTCAGCTTTTTAATTTTGAAAGTATAGCCTGCTCTATATCGTCTTCAGATATAAAATTACGCATATGAACACCTCCTTAAACTTCAAGCTTTTCCACCATCAAGCGTGGTAATAGCGTCTCTTTGTTTGATAAGTTTATCATTTTGCATCATCAATGCTCGGATTGTTTGATATATGGGTTCTTTTTGCTTATCAAATCTTTTTATTAACTCAGCTGGCGGAATAACTATTTTTACTATTAAACCTGACTTAGATTCTGTTGTGCAGCTCCAAATCCAATGAGCAACAAATAATCACGAATCGAATAAAGATAATGAAACAAATAGTGCCTAGAGTTAATTTCATTTTTATCGTTAAAGACACAGCAAGCCTGATTGCAAGTCATTTCAGAATCCAAATATAGCTAATATTCCAATGTTTACCTGCACATTGCCATAACAACCGCGCCTTGTGGTAACAACTTTGTGGATGACCCTTTTTATTCCTGTTTCTGTTATACATCTCGTCAGTATGAATTATTATTCTGTCTTTATTTCTCCAGTCTTCACCTAAGGAATAGTTCCCTCTGTATAATATTCCTCGTGTGTTCTACTTGGAGTTCCACCGGAGCAGGTATTATAATGAAGACCAATTTTTTCTCTTACCCAACCTCTAGGCATTCCATCTTCAAACTCCGTATCCTCATATCCCTGAAAAACGGAATCGCACAAACCATTCCTTTATAGAGATTTCTCAGCCATTTGCTCTAGGAGGCGGATTCGCTTGTTGTTGTTTTCGATGAGGTTGTCATATTGGAATAATGTATTTGCAATGGTATTTTGATATTCTATATCAGGCAATGGAACTTTTATCCTTACTAACTCTGTTCCTCTTATCCCAGCTTGTGCACATTGGTTTCACAATAGTTTCTACTGGGTTATATGGTAACTGAAATGAATAGTAATAATACAATGGATTAGCCATGGATTTGTCTAACTCACACGAATTAATGTGATTCAAAAAGTTGTCTCTTCAATTAAATTATTTACATAGAGCATTTGCCAGCACCGGACGCAACCAGTGATTGTCTAGCAAACTAATAAATCTCTTTTTCAAGAAGAAATTTTTTCAACTCGCTCATTCATTTGAACCCTTTCCATATACATATCATTAATAATGTCATTAGAAAAAGTTCTCCCATATTTACCATCTTGTAGCCTTCACCACGAACAGCTTTGGTCTAGACAAACCATGCAAGATGGTGTTTTATATAATTCTCCAAATCTAACATATCTCATATCACTCACCCAACAATTCCTTCAAATTATTTGTAATGAGTTCTTCAAGTTTCTTTTGCCTCGACACTTAATCGTAGTGAACTCAGAATTTAAAGAATACATTTCTTCTTTGAATCTTTCATATGTTAAACCATCATCTTCAATAACTACTCCGACATAACGTCCTGCATTAAGAGAGTAGTCTTGGTCAATAATTCCATCCTTTCCATCCATCGGTGCAGCTTGCAAAGACCGATAACATCAGTATACACACCATCAGGGAAACTTTTCAGTTAACCAGTCAATTTGTGATCTGCCAATCATGCTTTTTGTAAGAACTTCCTTTATCATCAGAAGATTCTAGAGCATTGGCAAGTTCTGCTTTTATACTCATCAATCAAGTCAACAAGAGCTGTGTATCTTCTTGATAAAGCTTGGTAATAACACCCAAGTTCTTAATCTGCTCATTAGAAAAATTTTCTGTGGGCACGGTCAATCTGTGTAAATACATTTCTTGCATCAATAAATAAGATTTCATTTTTCTTATCACTGTTTGGCTTCTGCTTATCAAAAACCACAGAGTCGCAGGAAGGGTAACTGATGAGAACATATTAGAAGGAAGCGTTACCATCTGTGAGATGATACCTTCTTCAATCATTTTCTTTCTGATTTCATATTCTGGAACCAGATGCATCAGATGCAGAATTAGCCATGACAAGTGCCGCTCACTCATTCTCATTTAACGCAGTAGCAAAACAGCCAATCCACAAATAGTTGGCATTTGGCACAGTTTCTTTCTTGTCAGATTTTTCTTTGTTGATTTGCTTTTTGTTTTGGCACTCCATATGTATTGAAACGCATCGTCAGAAACCTTTCTCAACCACAACCTCATCTACGTTAAATGGAGGATTAGCCATTACATAATCAAACTGTCCAAATGCATTATATGGACTGAATAAATGAGTTAGCTTGTATAATATCACCACGGATATTATTATGAGCAAATTCATCTTTACAGTTTTACTGTATCAGGTTCCTTTTCAACACCATAGCAACGGAACTTCATCTGCTCACTTTCACTGGCGTTGTGATTATGCATATCGTGCAAAGTACCTGTACGAACATACCACCAGAACCGCAAGCCGGATCTAAGAACTTCTTTTCACCGGGCTGAGGATTTAATACTTCAACCATATATCTTACAACAGTTGCAGGTGTGTAGAATGTTCCTCCACCCTTCCCTCTGAAAGGGCAAAGTTACCTAAGAAATATTCATAGATTTCACTAAAGATATCGACTGTACTATTTTCTGGAATATCTTTGAAAATACGTATGATATTAGAGAGAAGTTCTGGCCTTTTCTTCTGCTACAAGCTGAGCATATACTTTTTTGAAGGACACCATCCATTTTAGGGTTTTCAGTCTCAATTGTTTCCATAGCATTCTTTACAAGAGTAGCTTTTTACTAGCATCATCTGGTGCGTCATTGATAAAGTCATAATAAGCATATTCAGGAAGATAGAATCCACACTTCGATAGAGATTTCTTTTGATGGACTTTTTCCATACGTCCGCCTTTAAGACAATTATACCCTCCTCAATATTTTTCCTTATGTTGTTTGTATAAAATATCTGCATATCTAAGGAAGATAAGTCCAAGAATAGGCTGACCATATTTATTCGCAGCCAAATGAGCACTAGCTCGAAGCACATCAGCGAGAGTGCCATAACGTATCTTTTAACTGTTTTAATCTTTTTATCTGTCATAACAATAGTGCTCTTTATTTTTCTATTTTTATAGTCAAAACCAGACTCTTCTAGTGCTTCATAGTGATATTATTATTCACGCAAAATGTATTAATACTTTTCATTGCTTTTTAGATTTGGCTTTGAACACCCTGATTCCCAACGATTCACAGTAGAAAAAGACACCCCTATTACATTGGCAAATTCCTGCTGTGTTAAAAATGAACGTTGTCTAATTTTATTTCTTTAGGAAAAATCCATATATGCATCTCCTTTTTATCCATTAATATAGCATTATTATAGCAAACAAATATATATTTTAATATCTATCCACTAGACATTTTTGACTGATCGGTATTTACCAATATCAAAAATTAGATAATATGATAACCATATATGAAATAACTCCAAAGTAATCTTGAAATTAATACTATGATAGTAATATCTTATAGAACACAAAGAGCTGCACCAATTAGATGCGACTTTTAGTTCGAATATCAAATTAATACTAATTTTTCTTATCTTTATAGCGTCTTCAAAGAATAGTAGTATGTACTTTTTCCAGGCAGTTGTACTGCTATATTCCTTTTAAAGCCAAAGCTTTCGCACATTTTCGCCAGCCACGGGTGTTCTGCAGCAGTACCGAGGGTTACAGAGGAGTCTTATATACATTACGGAGTAGATCTTCTGCTTCATGAGGACTTCGAGTCATACCCTTTCCCCTTATGTTCAGGAGCTGTTACAAAGTGTGCAATGTGCGGATATACATCTGGTAGCTTTTGGGTATCCAAGGCATGCGGAACGAAATGGAGCACACCAAGGAGCTTCATCTACGTAGATGCCATACACAGGATATGTTATGATCCATGCCCGAGACTCTTCTTGGCTAAAGTTGATGGCATCAAAGGATATAGGATAGTTCTTATTCTCTGCATATCCTGTGATCAATACCTCGTGGTACTCAGCCGCATCATCTACGGTTAATTGTCTAAATTCTTTCATTATGCACTCCGTTTAAAGCGCCGCACTCATCTAGAGGCAATTCACTATCAAGTGTAAGGTAACGGCTCAAGAATTTACGTGTTCGTTCTTCTTTGGATGTTCAGGACAACCTTAGATCACCTTGTTCTACGATGACGCCGCCTTCCATGAATACCACTTGGTCCGCTACTTCTTTTAGCAAAGCCAATTTCATGAGTTACGATAATCATGGTTACTTAACTCTTTTAGCAATCTTACGAATAACAGCCAATACTTCGCCTACTAGCTCTGGATCATAGGGCTGATGTAGGGTTCGTCAAAGAGGATAACTCTGGGTCCATCGCAAGGGCACGAGCGATGCCGATACGTTGTTGTTGGACCACCGGAAAGTTGTACAGGATAGTAATCATCATAGCCTTCCATGCCTACTTCCTGAGGAAACGTTGAGCAATTTCACGGGCTTCAGATTTTTCATTTTTCTTAACTGTTACAAGGCCTTCCATGATGTTTTCTTAACAGTCTAGTTAGAGAATAGTTATAAGACTGGAACACCATGGATGTATTGCGGCGTACGTTTAAAATTTCCTTTGTTAGACGCTTTATGTAAGTCTGACAGAAATATCATTTAATTGCATCGTCCCTGCATCAGCCTTTTCAAGAAGTTCAATGTTCTAAGGAAGGTCGTCTTACCGCTGCCAGATGGGCCCAAGGATAACCGTTACAGACCCTGTTGGCACATGTAGGTCGATGCCCTTTAAAATTTCACGGTTCCCGAAAGATTTATGAACTTGTTTAATATCTATCATAATGCATTACCTCGTTTATACTTGCTTTTGCATAGACTTTCAAACGATGGAAGATAAACTCAAAGACAATCCCCATCACTCAGAATAGACTGACCACCACAATGTAGGCTCTCAAAAATACTGTGAATTTTCCTCTGTATATAACTTTGTAGCGCCGAACAATTCAATAACAGTAATGACGAATACGATGCTCGTACTCTTCATAGTGTTAAGGAATTGATTTGTAAACAGAGGCAACGCAAAGACTGTTGCTTGTGGCAATACGATGCGACGGAACGCTTGGAACCAAGTCATACCAATAGCTTGAGCCGCTTCCATTTGACCTTTTGGTACAGATTGCACGCAGCCCGGAAGATTTCACTCAAATAGGCTCCTGTATGCAATGTTAAGCCTACAACGGCTACAAAGGTAGCTGGTACCTTTTCAAAAGGCACATGCACACCCTGTTTGATCTTCTAGTGCGAGGAATAGAATTGGCAAGCTCATAGTACACTGAGATATAAGAGAACCATATTCGGAATACTACGGCACAATAATACGTACAAGTAGCTGAACTGACTGAGCACAGGTACTTTATTTTGTTGTAGCACGCAACTTAATAGCCCTAGGATTGTACCCAAACCAACGCTGAGGAAGGTAATCATGAGGGTTACTTTACATAAGGGAATGACCGCAAAGAAGGTAGCCATAAATATAGGTTGAATCAATATATGTCCCATAAGCCCCTACCCTCACTGATCAAATGCGTTGCGTTTCCTGCCCGCAACGGTAAAACGTTTTTCAGCACCGACCCAAGAGGGACACGATGATAATTAAAATGCTATAAATGATAGCTGCATCGACAACACTCAAGATAGCGCTGGCTATTGCCACCCATGAGGTCCGCCTTTACGCATCATATCGACAACACCGACGTTAAAAGATGAGCGCCGTCCCTTTTAGCATGCCGATAACGAGGTTCGTCAACGGTGGAATGCTCATGGTGAAAGCCTGCGCAAGATGATGCGCACATAGCTTTGACCCTCAGTCATACCAAGGCTTTTAGCGGCTTCCTTCTCACCAGGCGCAACCGCATCAATACTGGAGCGCATGATTTCTGCACCATACGCGGCAATATGTAATGTAAACATCGGCGTATACAAATACGAGGGACCGGCACATTTTCTCATGTTAAGTCTCCATATGGGACATGATTTCTGGCACCCTCAAAGTAAATAAGGAAGAGTTGTACCAAGAACGGCGTGCCCCTGCATAAAGGAGATAAAGACAATAAATAATTGGTTTAATACTGGCACCTTCTTGAGGCGAATAATGGCTATGATAGAGCCCAAAATAACACCTAAGATGGCAGAAATAACGGTGATAAGCACCGTTACGTGAACATAATTCAAGAGCTGTGGAAACGCTTGGATCATGTAGGACACATCAAAATACTTGCCCACAATAGCACCTCACTTCTAGACATATTAGAATAAGGCTGCCAAGCTACTTATTCGTTATTTTTGTGTTGGATCGAATGTGAATCCCCACCAAGATATTGTTCAGAAAGTTTTTCAACGTACCGTCAGCACGCATTTCTTTTCATCGTTTTATCGATTTTTCGTTTACTTGTTTCATATCATCTGTGCGTTTAGACAAGAAGTATGTTGGTACTACCGCTAATACATCGCCTACGGCTTTGAGTGGCAGCTACGGTCCTTAATAGCAGAATTAATTACGTATTCGTACTCACCCGCTGCATCGGCACGACCGGTAGCAACGAGGTTCAATGTTTCGGCACCGGCTTTATCTGTATAGATCACTTCAATTTGCGGATTCGCTGTTTCGTTGAATTGTTTTACTAATTCGTTGAACTCAGAAGATGTAGTAACGGCGATTTTTTTGCCTTTCAAATCATCTAATTTAGAAATGTCATTGCGGTCATTTTTCACCACTAATTTACGTGTAGAGTAGCTTATTAACCCTCATTTGTGTAGTAGTATTTTGCTTCACGAGTTGATTACATGGCATTTGGTTTGCAATCATATCGACTTTAGCCTGCATCCATCGCTACGAAGGCAGCATCAACTACCACAGGCTTTGAAGTTGAAGTGAAGGTCTCGATTACGACGCTCAATTTCTTTTTAACAGTTCTACGTCAAAACCAGTAAGGTTGCTGTTATCGTCTGTATAGGAATATGCGTGAACTGTACCGCGTGTAGCTACGTTAACCACTTTGGCATCTGGATTCACCTTTGTCTTTTGATGTATCATCACCGCAACCAGCCACCACAAGACACCTAGTGCCAAAGCGCCAATAGCAAATAATTTCGTCAATTTCTTTTGTATTAAACATGTAAAACTCCTCTTTTCGCAATGTTTGCAGGAATGGCTCAACCTCATCTAGTATGGGTAAAAGCCTCAATGATTCTATCTATTTCCTCCAAGGTGAGGCCTAATTTAATGCATATACCTCCATAGTAAGAGGATTCTTCGGCGATCCTTTAGGATTGTTCACCGTTTCTGTGAAAGTATCTCCATTTTTCAATATAACGCTACTTTCGTAATCCGCTCTGTTTGGGATACCTTCGGTAAATCATAAACACGCTCAATTCGTGACATATAGTCTCGTATTGATGAGTCTATGATATCTATCTTGAATAATTCATCCTGTACCGCCCCATACGCGAGAACTTGGTACACGATGTACTCTATGGAAAACTGCCTTCTCGACCTGTTGTTGGCGATGTATAACGCAATGCCGCATCAGCACCAGGCGGGAAATGAACAGTCACTGATCTATCTCATCCCAAAGGGAGAAATTGGGGTGGTACATAATCTACATTGATCTTGTTCCTCTGTATCTGGTGAAAGGTAGTTGTGTTTAGACACATACGAAGAAGATGTATATAGTCTATGCTACGACTTCTGCCGCTTCAGCGCCACAAATAGCAGCCGAGCAATAGGGATGGACTCTTCATCCACAAACCAGGATCAATGAGTTGCCCTGGTGCTAGCCAACGGCTAGCGATGTCATTTGATGTAACGGTAGTTTTACCGATAATTTTAAACCAACCCCGTTCAGGGTCAAATGGTTTTGTGCTTGTTTTAAGTGATGTATGTTGTAACAGTCTCGTAAGCCCATACGCCATTGCGTGCTGCTAGTCCCGCATGGAGAGGCTTACCATCTGTACCACTTTGAAAGAACATGCCTGCCGATTGTGTGGCAGCCAAAGACAGGAGCTGAGCCAAACTTTCACCATGAAGGCTCGCAAAGCGCCTATAGTACTGCCGCCCCTACTGACACCAACGGTCCCCGTGGAATGCCATCCTGGGTTCTGGTGCAGGATTAATAAGGAACCAATAATCCCTCTAACTCGGCTCCGATGATATAAGCCCGAAGGAATTCGTGCCATGTATCCATCGGCTCGAGCACGGCTAGTAAAGCAGAATATAAGACAGTACTGAAATGACCTGCTAGATTTGCCTGGGCATCATCAAAATCAAGATAATGCGAAGCAAAACCATAATACAAAGCTTTATCGGCTTTAGATACGTTTTCTCCATTAGTCCCGATGAACCGAGCCAAATCTTGAACTACTTGTTCCGTCTCAGCTGGTGCTAGAGATGCCAACAATCTAGAAAAAGCAATGTGAGCCACTGAGCAGGAGGTCCACGGTTCGTCACATCCGTTTGCGTCATGTAGTTCACAATCGTCTGCGTTACAGAATCCATAAAGTCTCCCTTTCAGTTATCTATAATTAAATATATATCGATTGATTCGTCAGTAATGTATCAGATTTCAGAGTAAAAGATTTACTAAACACAGTTCAGACAACATATAAATTTACTGCCGATTTTATTTACCAAATTTTTCAGCCCGATTATTTGGCTCTAACCAAATGGAGTCGTCTGACCTTTTGGAACGAGGCGTGGTAGGTCTTCAAATGGCGTATGGTCTACATAGTAGAAGCGTTTGCGCATGGAGTCGAAGTCCGTTGTGCCACCAAAGGCTGGATTGGAGTACAAATCCTTCGCGTAGTTCCAAAGATTTGGATAGTCTACGAGGCGTTTTTATTCACCAAGTATTTTTGGTAGAACACGAGGTCAAAACGAGCCAATGTAGGGAAGATACGAATATCTGGGTCTGTAATAGTATCCCCATCAAGTAACGTTGCTTGCTAAGGCGTTCTTCGAGCTAATCTAAGCGAGCAAAAGATACGATCATAGTAATATCTCGTAATCTTTTTGGTTTGTTACAAGAGCTGCCAAGTTTACAGCCAGTTGAAGTCAGCATAGATGATAACATTCAATGCATCGATATCAGCACGCACTCTCAGGATAAATATCTGGCATCAGGGGACACAAAATCTTTAAAGCCTAATGCCAATTCCGTAGTCAACGCATGGTAGTCGTTGTTTACCACCGCACCTGTTGTAACATCTACGATAGCCGGTACTGTGGAGCGTGCATCGTAATTAGGGTCGCCTTTGCGGTACGCTTCACCTAAGGAGTGAATGCCCAATACAGGGTCCTTCTCATCCTTATCAAGGATAAAGAACCAGTCTGCAATTACACCTGCAGGACGCAATGGATCAACCGTACCTTTTGAAATCACTTTATCTAGTCCGAGCAAATCGATGGCAATAGCAATACGGTGAGCCCAAGGACAATGCTTAGACCATACAAGGCGGTAACGGTCCTTTTCTACAGGTAGAAACCCTGGTTCACTGCCAAAAGGTGTTGTGAATTGAGGTCTTCACTATCAGAATATTTTTGACGACGGTTAAAATTCGATGCATCTTTACCTTCATACTCCTTCTGCTCCCCTTGAGAACGAGGGTTACTAGATTGAAACTCAGAAAAATCGATAGGACAAGGATTCATAGCTCGTTGAAACTCAACTTCTTTTCGAGCCGCCGCAATGGTAGGATCCTTGATTTTACTTACATCTACGTGTTCACTCATTCTATACTCCTTATAAAGGTCATCCCCATTAGCTTTATTCCACTTTTTATGGTGAAAGCTTTTATGATATCCTCAAATATTCCTACTAACTCAATATGAATATAAGCTCATATATATTATTTAAAAACCTATGTCAATAGTGGTATTTAAAAATTTATAATATCTATTACAATGAAAAACTCGAGTTATATCGTTTTAGATATAACTCGAGCTTTATTTAAATTATGTGTATTAAACAAACACTAGTATTGGTAATATTTTTTATTCGTGCGGTGTTGTATAGTTAATATCTTGTGCCTTGTAACTTTCACCATGAGCTAATACATGAACGATGGTTTCCAATGTGGCACGTACAGTTTCAACAGCCATGCTTGGTTGATTTGGTTTATCCACCACTTGGGATGGGCAAGTGATGGGCGTACAAAGCCCGCCTTAATATTGCCCTTTTGCGCGGCATAGTGACATACACCATACATCAAGTGATTGCATACAAAGGTTCCCGCTGTATTGGAGACCTTAGCAGGAATACCGTTTTGATGTAACGCATTGACGATATTTTTTATGGGCAATGTCGCAAAATAGGCACTAGGGCCATCGGCTACAACAGGCTCATCTTCCGGTTGGTTGCCCCCATTATCTGGAATGCGAAAATCGTCACAGTTAATAGCAACGCGTTCCACTGTAATATCTGGGCGACCACCTGCTTGACCTACACATAGAATGAAATCTGGTTGGCACGCTTCAGCCGCTGCTTTTACAGTATCAACAGATTTATAACGAATAGTAGGAACCATTTGAGTCACTACCTTGTAATCACCATCGGTATAACCATCCATTGTTTTGACCGCTTCCCAAGCCGGATTAATAGGTTCACCGCCGAATGGATCAAAGCCGGTAATTAAAATTGTTTTCATCACACTACCTCATAACGATATCTTATGGTTCATTAGAATAATCAAACATGATACATAATCTTAGAAGGATATATCGTGCAGTCTCATAAGAATATCGTGCTTTCACAGAAAAAGGGTTAAATAAAGTAATACATTAATAGAATATTCAATACGAGCATGATCAGTGCAATTGGAAGTTGTGCTTTAATAACGCCGTATTGGTCGCGCATTTCAAGGAGCGCTACCGGTACGATGTTAAAGTTGGCCGCCATAGGTGTCATCAAAGTACCGCAATAGCCAGCAAGCATTGCTATAGCACCAACAGCCGCAGGGTTCGCACCATGAGCTACAACGAGCATTGGGATACCGATGGCACTTGTAATCATCGCAAATGCAGCAAAGGCGTTACCCATGATCATTGTGAAGATAACCATACCAATGCAGTAAGCCACAACAACGAGGAATACATTATCTGCTGGTACTACACTTTGCGACTGCACTGGAGATAAGTTTACCAACGCCAGCCAAATTAAATAGATACCCAAGAGCCGCTAATAACTGGGACAAAATAGCAGTCCAACTGATAGCATCGATAAAGTCGACGGTCTTCATGGAAACCTTGGTTAAGTCTCGCCCTTTGTAATAAAAAGAGCAGCACACATAGCTATGATTGCGGCAATACCCTAGACCAACAAGAGCACCTAACTTAGTAAAGAAACCAATAAAGAATGTAATAATACCAACAAGTAACGCTGGTACATGAAGATAACATTACTAATACGAACAGCTTCAGCCTTTTTGAATTCGATAGAGATTCAAAGCAATGCCTTTACTGAGTTGTTTTACTAATACAATAGCCGCCATAGCAATGACAAGCCAACCATTAATTTCTGGAGAGATAAGAACCAAAGATAAAGGATACGCTATATAAGAGCCAAAAATAAGCTGTACCAATGCGATATTTATGTTCTTTTATCTAGAAAATGATTGAATAGCAAAGATAAATAGAATAATCCCTCACAGAGAAGATATACATAATCTAAGGGCTGCATTTTACAGAATATTTCTAACATATTATTCAGCCTCCTTCTTCAATTCTTCTGGTGTAACAAGAATATTTAACTCATTAGGTACTAATTTACCAGCTTTCATATCCGCTTCGTCACGAGCTACAGAGGCTTGAATTGTTTTATCAAAGATAATAAAGCCAAATAAAGTTAACGATATAAGCACAAACAGCAGCTGGCAATCCGTACAATACCATATCTGTTAACTCTACAGAATAACCTAATTGTTCCATAACGCCTTTGATGAGTAATAACCCACCAGCAGCAAGGAATAAGTTTTGACCGAAGAAGTTACCTATATTATCTGCAGAAGCAGCCACACCGCGCACCTTATCAAGCGTACGTTGAGATACTGGACGGCCTTGAGCTACCGCAGCTTCACTCATAGGAGCAATCAATGGACGAACCATAGCAACCATACCGGACATGTTAATGCCAAAGGCTACAGTTACTTGACGCACAAATAAGTAAATCATAAAGATACTGACCCGCCGTAGCAGCGTTGATCTTGCTAATCAAAATTTCTGCCCGTTCACGCAAGCCGTGACGTTCCATAAGACCGATAACAGGTAAAATCAAAATAAATAATGACATATAACGATTTTTAACAAAGGCCTCTCCAATAGCACCAACGATATCGTTAATACTGAGACCACCTGCTGTGACTGTTACAAAGCCTGCAGCATGACAACTAACAAGGCATTAAAGCGCAGCATCAGACCGATGACCATCACTAAAATACCAGACAAAAATCAACATATGGACACATCCTTTCTACAAATCATCCATAACATATATAACCATAAAGATACGTTATATGTATATATTATATACTGAATAGTCATAATCTTACATAAAAATACCTTTGTATCTAAATTTAGTGAATGTCCCTGATCTGCGATCAGAGCATAAAACACTCAAAATAGAGTACAAGGTAATTTACGTAATTAATATAACGCTTTCTTAATTAATTTAATTCTTTCTTGAATAATATAGTTGTATGCTGTTTTCTCTAAAATGAACCTTATCATACGCAGTAAACCCCAAAGGATTCATACATTTTAGGCAACCACGGATGCTCCTTAGCTGTCTCCTAGTGTAACAATATGTGTTTTAAACTCGTTCTTTTAAAAGCTCCTCTGCATAGCCCAAGACTTCTCGTGCATATCCTTTGCCTTTGAAAGCTGGCGCCGTTACAAAATGAGCAATATGCGGATATTTATCCGGCGTTGAGTATTTCACCCAGGCATACAAAACGTAATAGAACTAACTAATTGCCCATCAATATACAAGCCGTATACAGGATAATTTTTCAATCCATTCCTTAGATTCCTCTTCCGTAAAATCATAGCGTCGAAGCTTTATAGGGATAGTCTTTTGATAGCTGCGTAACCGTCGATTAGTACCTTATGATATTCTGCTGTATCTGCAACTGTTAATTGTCTAAATTCTTTCATGGTCTTTCCTCATATCTATATTTTTATTCACAAACTACGAATATTAATTCACTTTAGAAAGTAATTATACACCTATATGTATTTATTTGTCAATATATTTACATAAATATTATATGAAATCATAATATCTATAAAGGAAATCTCATGCAATAATGTAATATATACACCAATCCTCAGCCATACTAAGTGTCAAATAAATTAAAGGTCCAAATTTCTCAATCAAAGAGTATTTGATAAAAATAAACACAATACAATTAAAATCTCAATCAAAAGACTCTATTCTCTAACCGTGATTGACGTATTTTTATAAAATAAGCACAATACCACAAACAAAAAGATTTAGATTGAAAAACAGGATGTATCAAAGATACATCCTGTTTTGAGCTTTTTACAATCTCTAGAGAAAGTTAACCCTTATTGATTATTGTATACATGGGAACCGTATACGTCACGTTCGTTTTTAGGTTCGTTGTTAACGCGAACACGTTCAGTTTTTGTGACGATCGTTATCATCACCAGAAATACGGTCAACACGGAAGTGGTTAAGACGAATATTTTGTAATTCAGGACCGAATTCATTCAATGCACGTTTCATGTTTTCGTCAATAGGAGCACCATTTTGAAGTGCACGATACAACATTGTAGCGAATTCGTAACGAGTCATCTTAACATCGCCTTTGAATGTGCCATCAGGGTAACCAACAAGGATACCATTACCAGCCAATTGGCTAATATATTGGTAAGCCCAGTGGTTGCGAGGAACATCTGGGAATTCAGCAGTTTTGCTTGGATCAATTGCATGTGGAGTCAAGATTGTAACAAGTTATTATATTTGTTTTCCATATCTTGAAGACGTGCGTTCAATTCAGCAATTTCACGACCCATAGCTACGCGGGAACGGGATTCAGGGAACGTTTACTAGCGCGAATAGATACACCCTGCGTTCAATTGAGTTTCACCAGTACCCACAGTACCACCAACAGAGAACATTGTATCTTCGTTAGGGCGGTAGAATGCGCCCAATGCAGCGGAGTTAGCATTATGGTAGTGACCATAACCAGCAGCACTGTCCATTTTGTCATCTGGGTTGAAGTCCAATGGATGCAATGCAGCCAATGCAGCGGAACCCTGCACCTACTTTGTTAACCCGTCTTTCAACAGTACCAACACGATTAGTCAAGTTCTATATTGTTATTAATTTGACCAGGTGTGGAATTGCTGATTTGTGTTTGTAAATCATAGCTACGACATATTGGCTACCGTTTACAGCATCTGTAGAAGTAGCGAAAGCTCACCAGGAGCAACATTTTAATTTGACGCTCAGCACCAGCTTTACCCTACGGACACGGAACCATTAGCTGCAGAACTCACGCCAGCAAAGCCACCGAATGTATGACCAGCGATGGTTGCACTACTTTGTGCTGTAGCTTCGGTTGTAGTGGAACCTGTACCTAAAGCGATAGAGTTTAAGTGTGTTGCATTTGCATGATCACCAATCGCCATAGCGTAGTCAGCTGTAGCACTTTGCATCAGAACCAAACGCATTAGAACGCACGTTAGTTGCCTGTGCACCTGCGCCAAATGCTTGAGCATGATCACCAGATGCAAGGCAGAGGAACCCATAGCAACAGAATGATTATTGGTTGCTTGTGCGCTAGAACCAATCGCATTAGATTTATAGCCAGATGCTAATGCTTCATAGCCACTAGCTTGTGAGCGAACTTCGAAGCCTTTTGCATGTACCAATAGCAGTAGACCATGCCGTTGAAAGCTTTCAGCAGAATGACCAATAGCAATAGATTCATTCATCAACGCTTGAAGAATTACCCATTGCTAATGCAGAGGTGCTCTGCTGCAGTACTATAACACCATAGCGACAGTATGCATTACTTTTCCAGTCACCAGTTTTTCTTTGTAGCATCATCTGCGCTCATTTTCGTAATCACGATCACGGAAGTTTGCATCAGATTCTTTTACAGTATTACCGCTACCATACGCAACTGCATTATTAGCACCCTGTAACAACATTAGTGTTGTCCATTACAGCAGATAGCGTCTACCGGATTAATATTCCTACCAACAGCATGACAGCAGCCAATACAGCAAACGCTAATTTTTGAATGTTTCATTTCTCTCATCTCTACACTCTCACTAAATTAAAAATCATCCAAATTACAATACAATTTTTCATTCTCTATGTTCCGTCTCTCACCTCGGGTCTGAACAGGTGAATATTCTCAAATTAGCATAGAAAATACTCTATATCAGTTTTAAGAAAAATTTATATTGTCGATTACCCATATAGCATATCAAAAGTTTTTACGATATACAACCTTTTTTCTAACACAAATTAAATTAACAAGTTTTTATACTCTATCAGAATCCGCTTTATTCCTAGCTTTATAGGGAAAATAAATTTTACTCATTATTCTCCTTATGAGTTAAATTTTTCGCAACTTTGTAAACTTTCTCTCATGTAACAAACTGTATAACTTATAAATAAATAACCACCTTATAAGTACGAAAAATATACTTTTTACCCTTATTACACCTCTATTCACACTTAATTCATGAATTATATGTAATTAAACTATTTTGTATATTTAATCAAAAGCTTTTTCATTTTATTATAATTTTATATTTCTATAGTAGCAGTATCTATCAATGCAAATCAATGCTCAAAAAGACAATAACGAGAATGTTATGAGAATAAACATGACAAATATGATTTATATTGACCAATATTTTTATGTATATGATCGAAGAAAGAAAGCCCCTACCTTCATGAAGATAGGGGCTTTTATAACAAGAATCTTTGCTTTATTATATGTAATTATACTAATAATGCACCTACAAGTGCTCTGCTTTTATTAAAGTCAGATTCTTCGGGGTTCCAGTTGCATTTGATTTCAGGTTCACTGAGAGAGAATCCTGCATTTAGTCAACTCTTCACGGAGTACCCTTTGAGACCTCACCAGACCAGCCATAGGTACCAAATACAGCAGCCTTTTTATTTTTGAATTTCAACTCACGCAAGAAATCAAGCCAACTAGCTACGGAAAGATAATACGCTATTACCTACTGTTAGGACCTACAGCAATAGCTTTAGACTTAAAGACTTCTGTCATGATGTCATTTTTATTGGTTTTTACTAATATTGAAAAATCTTAACACGTGTATCAGGGGATTGTTTCGCAATTTCTTCAGCAATCTTATGTGCCAACTTTGGTGCCGTCCACACAGTGTCGTATACAATTGTGATTTGATCCTCTTGGTACGCTTCTGAGACCATTCATAGTATTTTTTCTACGATTTGCATTGGATTTTTCACGCCAATCGCACCATGACTAGTAGCTATGATATCGATTGGCAAGTTGCTGAATTTCTTCCAACTTTAGCTTTTTACCAATGGAGAAAACGGATTCAGAGATATTAGCGTAATTTTCATTGCCTCTTCCCATAGACGGCATTGATCAGCCTTATCGCCCATAATTCCTCTACAGCGAAATGTTGACCAAATGCATCGTTGGAGAACAAGATATTATCCCCCTGTCATATGTCGCCATGGAATCACCAGTGAAGCATGCGCATTTCTACGAATACCAAGGATTTCCTGTTTCCGATATCTACGGAGTCTCCTGTTTTAACAGTTTTGAAATTCCATTCTGATGATGATATTGACCAACCAAGGACTTAACTGCATTTTTCGGTACAATAAATTAGTGTATTAGGGATTTTTCTCCATCAACGCAGGCAAAGAACCACTGTGATCCACTTCGCCGTGGTTACATATCGATGAAATCAATCGTATTCAAATCGATTTCGATTCCAAGTTATCAATGAACTCAGAGGAATGAGGTTTCCATACAGTATCGATGAGGACCTGTCTCCTCTTCAATCAAATAGGCATTTTGCCAGATCCATTATTAATGGTGTAATCAGAGCCGTGAAACTCTTGCAATTCCCAGTCGATTTTACCAACCCATGATACGTTGTTTTTAATGTGCTTTCTCATAATAACCTCCATGTTCTGTGAAAGTAAATATACTCACCTCATATCTTTTTAATGAGTCTATAAAGCCCACAGATGAGAGTAGCAACTTTCACCGGTATTCTCAATATATGGCTCATGTTGTATCAATGAGTACAACATAAATCGGTCATAATTATGGTTTTATTATAATCATATCGCATAATTAAGTCTGTATCTGTAGGCACAGATTTGAGAATATTATAAAACCACTCATAGATAATCACATGCTGTACATTAGTACACATCGATTTCCCATGAGTGGTTACGAGTATATGTAATTATATGATTATTTATTACCCGATTTAGATAGTCCAGGGATAGCTTATAGATATATAATGCAATATATCCATCAACCAAGCTATGAACGATGGTACCGCCACCTACAAGAACAAATACAACATAGATGAGATCAATGTTTGGCATCGTAGTGGTAGTATAGAACAATAGGCATGCTAGTACCTCACCAATAGCGTGAACGATAGCACAAGCAGTTAAACGCAACGAAGGATAGAGCCCCTGTTACTACGCCTGGATGATGTTTAATATAGTAAGCCCTCATCAAGGCAAAGATGATATGAGATGGCACGCATAACGATAACAAGTGGGAACCCTGCTACAAAGAAGCCGAGCGTAGAACCTATCACGACACAAGCTGTCATCTTTCTAGATAAGAACATAGCTAAGAATATAGGAACATGACTCGCCAATGTATACGATGCCGGTGGAATCACAACTTTCAAAGGCATCACGATAGGAACTCATGATGGCTAGTGCCATCAATAAAGCAGTAATGGTTAACTTTCGATACATCGAAGAATTCAGAAATGCCTCCTTAAAGAATATTTTTGCCACACATCTACCAATATAGCACTCTAATATATGAAGAACAACTACGTATGTCATAGAAAGTCTCTACAAAAGAGAGGGCCTTACAACCTTCTTTTTTTAATTGGACAAATATATTATAATACCTATATCTCACGCTTATAATACGATTTTAAAATGACGTAACTCACGTTAATACCTTTCAGGAATCTTAATTCATTACTTTTTATAAACGTTCAATTACGGGCTTATGCGCCATTTCTGTTGTACCTACTCGTTTCAACCCTTCGCGGTAGATATCGCCAGTGCGGTAACCATCAACGAGCACTTGTTCTACAGCACTTTTCAATAGCGTCAGCCACTTGAGGGTAAATCAAGGAATGACGACATCATCGCAGCGGACAAGATTATCCCAACGGATTCGACGTTTTTGCCCGCATGATATCCGGTGCAGAACCATGGATTGCCTCGTACAATGCAGTACCAGTACCCATAGATGCAGATGGTAAAAAAGCCCGATGGAACCAGAGATTACAGCGCCTTCGTCAGACAAGATATCGCCAACAAGTTCGTTGTAACAATAACATCGAATTGTGCAGGATTTACAACGAGCTGCATCGCTGTGTTATCTACATAAAGGTAATCTGTTGCGATATCCGGGTTGGCAGCAGCTTTCTCCTGCGCAATTTTGCGCCACAAACGAGAAGAAGCCCATACATTTGCTTTATCTACGGATACAACCTTTTTGTTGCGTTTACGAGCTGTTTCCATAGCGATGTCCATGATGCGCTCTACTTCATAACGGCTATATGTCTTTTTATCCCAAAGCGAACTCATAGCACCTTTCACTCTTGTGCCTCTTCCCGTTCACCGAAATAAATACCGCCAGTTAACTCACGAACGATAACGAAATCTACATCTTGTACTAGTTCCTTTTTAAGTGGAGAATACTCTTGCAAGGATGGATAGATTTTTACAGGACGCAAGTTACAGAACAAACCAAGTTCCTTACGAAGACCTAGGATTGCCTTTTCAGGACGGATAGAAGGATCTACATTATCCCATTTGGGACCGCCCACAGCACCAAGCAATACAGCATCAGCATTTTTACAAGCCTCGATCGTATCCTCAGTCAAAGGCACACTGCATGCATCGATAGACGCACCGCCTGCTTTCTTATCAATCCAATTAACCTTTACACGGCTTTCTCAAAAGCCACATCACACAGCTATCGTGCCGCAATAATCTCAGTACCGATACCATCACCAGGAATCAATACGATACTCTTTTTCGCTCATATTACCTCTCAATATATAGTAATTTCCCCACGCCACAAAATCCATTCAAGAATTCGGTAGCTGCGAAATCTTTTGAAGTTTTGAGTAAAACCTCTAAACCTCTATTATCTAAATTCTCCTCACTAAAGAGCCAGAATGTCGTCGAAAAACGACTGTCCTCTGCGGGCAGGCCGCGTAGACCGAAAGTCAGACCTGGCTAGTGAGGCTTTGAGACGAGTGTTCGCCTCTCATATTTACGGTTTTTCAGCAAAACTTACAGACTCGCCAGCTGCCGCAATATCTTGAATGAATTGTGGCAACTCAGTACCCTTGGTATTGTTCGTTTTTAGTCAAGTTATACGATACCTTTAGATAAATCTACGCCGATTGCATCACCAGCATCGATACTGATCTACTTGTTCACCGATTTCACAACTGGCAAAACCGATGTTGATAGCATTACGGAAGAAGATACGAGCAAAAGGAGTGTGCAATGATAACAGGCACGCTCTTTTGCTTTTGATAACACCTGGTGCGTGTTCACGGAGGAACCACAGCCAAAGTTTTTACCAGCTCACCATGATTTCGCCAGCTTTCACTGGGAGCGAAAGTAGTATCAATATCTTCCATCGCATGTTCGGCCAATTCGTTCCAGTCGGCAATCGCCGAGTAACGAGCCGGAATGATTACGTCTGTATCTACATCGTCGCCGTAGCGCCAGATGCTTTCAAAATCCATATTAAACCTCCTCTAGGGCCTGCAATGCGGCCTAATACAGCACTTGCTGCCGCCACGTAAGAGCTTGCCGAAATATACTTCAGAATCAACTGACCCATACGACCACGGAAGTTACGGTTTGTTGTGAGAAACTGTGCGCTCCCTTCAGCCATGATACCCATGTAACCACCTCAGGCAAGGACCACATGTTGGCGTGGACACTGCAGTCAGCATGAATGAAGATGTCCAATAAACCATCTTTTCATAGCTTGATCTGTATACATCTTGGGGAACCAGGAATTACGATACAACGAACGAATGGAGCTACTTTGCGACCTTTGAAGATTTCTCGCAGCTGCTACCAAGTCTTGCATAACGGACCATTTGTGCAGGAACCGATGATAACTTGGTCGATCTTAATATCCTGTCAATTTTCGTTGATGTAATGCGTGTTGGATGGCAAATGAGGAAATGCTACAACTGGTTGCAATTTGGACAAGTCGATGGTAATTGTTTGAGCATATACCGCATCAGCATCTGGAGCGATTGGTTCAACAGGACGATTTACGGACCTTTGATGTATTCTTCAGTAATTGCATCATGAAGGGAATACACCGCATTTACCACCAGCTTCGATAGCCATGTTACAGATTGTGAGGCGGTCAGCCATAGTCATGTGTTGTACGCCGTCACCGGCAAATTCAAGGGCCATGTAACGAGCGCCATCTACGCCGATTTGACCGATTAAATCAAGGATTACGTCTTTTACCAGTTACCCATTTGAGGTTTGCCGATAAGCTCAACCTTAATTGTTTCCAGGTACTTTTGAACCAAGTTTTACTCTCTGCCAGCAACGCCCGCATCAGTGGAGCCTACGCCTGTGGAGAATGCATTTACCGCACCATATGTAGCAAGTGTGGGAGTCAGCACCGATCATCATTTCCCCAGGACCGATAAGACCTTTTTCTGGCAAAATAACGTGCTCAATACCCATTCTACCGACTTCAAAGTAGTTTGTAATGCCATGTTCGCGTACGAAGTCGCGCATTACTTTTCAGCTTAGTAGCGGATTGAATATCTTTATTTGGTGTGAAATGATCCGGCACCAAGTAGATTTTTATGACGGTCAAATACAGGTTTTTCCGATTTTTAAGAATTCTTTACGCGCCGGTGGGAATGTGATGTCGTTCATCAATACTGCATCCAAATGACATTCGATGAGTTGTCCCGGTTTAACGACATCAAGACCCGCGTGACGAGCCATATTCTTTTCAGTAATGGTCATACCCATATTATTCTTCCTCCTGTTGTTCTAGCTCCATAGCTAGGAATACTGAGTTTACTGCATTAATATATGCATTTACACTTGATTTAACGATATCTGTGCTGATACCACGACCATGGTACAAGCGACCGTTATATTCTACCTTGAGAGTTGCTTCTCCCAAGGGCATCTTTACCGGCTGTTATGGCGCTGGTTTGGTAATCTTTCAAGCTGATTGGCAAAGCCAACCACACGTTCAACCGCTTTAGGGGATGCACTACTGCACCATCACCAACGGCAGCATCCGCTCTTTCACCATCTGGAGTCATGAGACGAACGTCAGCATAGGCATAGCCTTTCTCGCCCAATTTGTAATATTGAGCCACGAGCTCGAATGCTTTTTTGTGGTGAAGATTATCTACAACGAGGGCTACGATATCATCATCGTATACTTGTTTTTTGCGGTCAGCCAATTCTTTGAATTTAGCGAAGAGGTCGTTGATTTTCTCTTCTGTGAAAGATTGGAAACCAAGTTTTGCCAAGTGATCGGCAAAGGCATGACGACCGGAGTGTTTGCCCAATACGAGGTCTGTTTTTCAGCCCCTACGGACTCAGGAGTCATGATTTCATAGGTTTCAGGATTGCTCATCATGCCATGTTGATGAATACCAGACTCATGAGCAAAGGCGTTAGAACCTACGATTGGTTTTTGTTTGGTGGAACTACGACACCTGTCAAACGACTTACTAGTTTAGAAACTTTCGTAAATTGTTTTGTATCGATGTTCACTTGAAGGTCATCGAAATAATCATGGCGTGTTTTAAGAGCCATTACCACTTCTTCAATCGCTACATTACCAGCCCGTTCACCTAGACCATTAATTGTGCCTTCTACTTGGCGTGCACCTGCGTGAAGTAGCTTTAACGGATTCGCATTGGCAAGGCCTAAGTCGTCATGACAGTGAACAGAGATAATTGCATTTCAATACCTGGCGTATGTTCTTTGATATAACGGATTTTATCTGCAAATTCGTTAGAGTTCATCGTAACCTACTGTATCTGGTACATTAATAATTGTAGCGCCACCAGCGATAGCCACGCATGAATACTTCCGCACAAGAAATCTAAGTCTGCACGAGCCGCATCTTCACCAGAGAACTCGATTTTCATCGAATTTTGCCTTTTGCAAAATTCCAAGATAGATTTAACGCGATCCAATACCTCTTGACGAGTCATTTTCAATTTGCATATTTCTCATGGATTTCGGATGTAGCGATAAACACATGCAAACGGCTGCGCTCTGCATCTTTCAACGCATCAGCCACCTTTTGAACGTCCTCGTTGGCACGGGCCAAAACCACAAAGTCGTTGTGCCTTTAACCTCGCGGGCAATCGTTTGTACCGCATCAAAATCTCCAGGGGATGCAGCTGGGAAGCCAGCCTCGATTACGTCGATGCCGAGGCGTGCTAGGCCTTTCGCAATTTCAATTTTTCAGAGTTTGTAAAGATACACCTGGTGTTTGTTCCCCATCACGAAGGGTTGTATCGAAGAAATATACGGATTCTGTTCCATAATAGCCACCTTTTCTATCCTCATAAAACATAACACTTTATTATATCTATCCATAGTGAAAGTTTGTAAAATCGCCAATGTCGACACCATATATAATCAGTGACTTACTAGACTTTCACAAATAAAAAAGCCCCTCAGAACAACTGTCGTTGCTCAAAGGGGCGTTATATTCATACTTTGGTACCATCCCTAATTGGGACTCGTTTCGGGTATAACGGAACCACCGTCACTGACTACTGCTGTATTCGCCATCAAAGCTCACGGGAGAGTGTCAGCGTACAACCTCTATTGCCTCACACCAGCCGGCAACTCTCTGAAAGTAGGATCTGTAAACCTTTATACCCGTTCATCGCTTGATTTAAGATATAAGGGTATTGTACTGTATTCTATAGACTTATGTCAATTAAAATAAAAATGAATATTATGCATCTAGCATTCTTGTTAGTAACTAATCACTTTTAAATTCTCAAAATTATTTAGAATTCGTTTATCCATTTTTACCACTTGATTAGTAGCTCTATTCGATTATTAAAAATGAAATATCTGTATACCATTCCTTTAAAACTAGCATCACTTCATTCTCTAAAATCAATGATGGTTTCAATGGGATCCCAGGTTTTGCATCTCATAGACTCGACCATAACCATGCTAGTACCTATGAAAGTAACATCCCTACCATAAATCCAAAACGGCAATATTTTCCCTTTATAGAAATAGAATAAATAGCATCTCCATGAGGTGGTTCCGTTTCATATTGTGCTTTTTATATTGTACTTTTCCATTATCTCATTGCTAGCATTTTCTATATATGGCAACGTTGAAATCTTATAATTTTCTAGGTTCATAAAAACTCCGTTATTTTTAATATCAAGTACACCAAAGAGGACTGTATATCGCTATTTGTGCAAAAGTATTTTACTATACTATAGAGTGTTACTAACCCTAATCTGGCAACAGAAAGGGGTGTAGTTATTGCTGACAACTATCAATTTTGGCTAGCTGTCATGGTAAATGTACTCGCCTACTACATTTGCAAGTGGTTAGACGCTTTCCCAGCCCTTTTATTTAGCAACTAGCTCAACGCTCTAACATTAGCGTAATAATGTAAAAATCCTCTGAGGTTGCCGCTCGGGGATTTTGTAGTTAATTGCACAACTATCAATTGCCTATCTACAATATACTACACTTAAAATTATTTTTCAATATTTTACACCGTTAATCATTTCTCTAGCCCACGTAACAGGAATTGGGTCATTAAATAAGAACACATGGTTCTGCCCCTGCATGTTCCCCAAAATGCTAAGTAAACGGCGTCATCCACCATTCTGATAGGTTATCGTCATCCCATTTATAACATCGGTTTTCTGAGGTAAGTATTCCTTATAATCGCCTGCGATATTACCCGATATTGTAGATACGCGATACTTAATATACTTTGGCATATCATCTATCACGGTCAAAGTCTCTTTTCCTTTTTAAAAGCTCATGATAGAAATATACCACTTGTAGTACATCATGATCCACAATGGATACATGTACAGAACGTAATCCTCTAAATCACTTGGTAACTGCGGTTTTAAAGTTCAAATGTTGCTTAGCCTCATATAGAGTATCAAACACCTCTAGCGATTGACCTTTACTGAATACCTTTTATAGTCGCTCATCAGTTATAGTACAACTACTAAGTCCATTGGGACATGGGAACTCATTTCGATCACCATAGGGCTGGTCATAAATCGAATTACCATTAAGACGGAATCGCATCGGTCATCTATGGAAACAACATTGATGGAACCTATAAAAAGCTAACGTAGCTAACACATACAACCTTTTCATGATACATTCCCTGCAAAACAAACTCACATTTATTAAGTAAATTATATCATTAAAAGGTAGTTTATTATGACAATAAACTATGTCTAAGATACTCACTCGCTTGTACTCAAACAAGACACTTAGGGGCACTCAATCTAATAGACGCTCATCCGATATACTCCAACAGAATTTACTACAATCTAAAATTTTTTCAAAAATTTAAACCAGTTATCATCACAAATCTATTCTATTTGATAGTATCTATCGCAAATCATTCTACTATTCAAAAATCATTGTAAGTGCTATAATGAACTTAATAAAAGGAAACAGGTGCTCGTCATGATAGTAAGTGCATCTTTCCAAACTCATATTTACTAGTTATATCAAGGAGATCATCATGACACATACACAATTAACACAACTCGTACAAGCTTTATTAGATGCACCACAAAGCAACCCTAGTAAAAGAGTTCGCTCAGTCTTGGATTGATGCTGAAAGGTACGCCTGAGCAAGAAGAACTTACAAAACAACTCGTATCTGTAGCAGAACAAAATATTGCACTTATCGACGAAACAATCGACTTTGCAGGCTCTGAACGCGCTACACAAATCGTCAGCAAAGAAGGTGCAGCTAACCTATTACAACACGCTAAAGACATCAAAGCTGAAGGCGCTGAATTCTGTGACTGTGATGCATGCGTAGCAGCAAAATATTATCGATTTGAAAGCAGAAATTGTATAATAAAAATTAACCAAATAGTTAGACTTAAAATATATTTGATACTAAACAGATAAAGTCAACCTCCATTGAAGAGGTTGCTTATATAATAATTAAATTAATCTTCGTTAACTCCTTTTTAGTTCTTGCTTTAAAAATCCACTCTTCTTGTATAGTTAGATAAGGATTTATGTAGCACTCAATATATACATAACCCTAATGCTATAGTGCTATTTATGTCAAAAGATAATTCGATCCATTTTTATGTGTCACATTAATTAAATAACTGCTAAAAGGGAATCAAGTCTTTTATAGGATTAAGACTATTAAATGATGAAGTATAATCCTCAATAGATATCAAACTACCTATATGATTAAAATGTAGCTAAAATATAATACATTCCACCTATATAGAAACTAACTAATGTTATACTAAAAATTAAACCTAGACTTTGATGACTAAAAAATGGCACCAGTCTTTCTTGCTTACAAAACTAATAGCATATTTTTCTTTTCATATACTTTAATATATCCTCCATAATAAAGCCTATAACTACAAGCAAAAATAAGCCTATAGGAATAAAATATACAAAAAGGAATTATCCAATAAAAGCAGAAACTCTATTCTTTGTAATAAAAGTTTGCATTATTTGTGAAATAAAATTGAATTCCCAGAGATATTCACATAATAGTTATCATATAAATAATTAGCAAAATAGAGCCTATAAATAAAAATCACTATAAGTTTTTGTAATCAAATCAGTTCGCTTTTACTCACTAATTCTACGAAGTGGTCAATATTATTTATCATATGTACTCCAAATCTATCTTTATTAAAATCATACTATACATTGCAGTAATTTTCTCCTCATGGATAGAAAGATTTATCTATTTAAATCATATATATACTAAAAAGCATACAGAAATAGATGTAGCTCCTCTTTTGAGGAGCTACATCTCCTCATCTTTCTATAAAAAGTTGCTTTCACAACCTAATCAGACGATATTTGTAACATCTGAAGAAATTTAAAGCACAAAACAATATTAACAACAATGAGCAGCAATGTGCTATGAACGAATAACAAGAGCCAATAATTTGCCGATACCACATCATAGATTTCGTAGGTACAATAACCAGCCGTGATGATGCCGCTGAGAACGCCCGGGACATACTGTCGCAGAGTAACGTTTGAGATATATGTCCAATTACATGGTATACGTACGCTATGATAATAGTAATATAATCGAAGCTTTCAAAATATATACTTAATCCCAGTATAATCAACAAGAGGACAAAGTCCTGATAGATGATTGCATTAATTCCGAAAGGTGTAAACGCCCCCGATAAAAGTCATCGTCGTTGTAGTTGCGGGTTCCGATCCATGCGCAGCGAAACAGTATCTTCCTCCAGTTCGTACGCAGCATATGGGAAATGTAAGACCGCAAATCCATAAGGTACCCGTTCACAATTTGATTAAGCTTTATTATGACAGTTTTATACTATCCCTTTTACCTGCACGCGCAGTACCGTCTTCAATTTGTGCGGCTCACTTTTCACGCATCGGATAAATAGATTTCCGATGCCATTCGTCATTAACACATTTGCAAACTATGGGCACCGCAGAATTCTCTTCTCATAAACGATTCCGAAAAGCTCGATCAATCCTTACAGTGACATGCAATATCGCACTCCCCCATCCCTCAATTGATTCGAGTCAGCACGTCTTAAATCGAGCAACGATTTTCTTGACACGGTAATAGTAGCCACCTCTAACACGTCAGGCGTCACAAAATCAGGTTGTCTGATCATCACCGATATTGCAAATTATTCTTATCAAACTGCTCCGTATGCCTCGATCTGCTTCCAAAGCCTCCAGTGGATACACCAGTAATCAAAATAGCCGTCCGGCGACATCTCCTCGGCAACATCTCATCCCATAAGATAACGAATATAGCGCCTCAATATCCTCGGCAAAAGGCTGCTTATGATTTGGATTTTCCCACGCCATCCAGCACGAGGACTTCCATGCTCGGCACTGCATCCGTACCGCCTGCTGCTCGGAGAGTGCAGGTCTTTCTCATGTTTACGCTTATCATGTTTTTACTGCTGTCATATCAGACTCCTTCTGAAGAAAACATATGATTTCTTTTATCGTCAAGTGAGGATTATGAAAAGATATTAAAAAGCCCCTGCCATAAAGCATAGGGCTCTTTTCCACACTCTTCCACAGGGTGCGTGTGTGGCGGATGTACCGCTTCTTTCAAGTCGTCGATTCGATGTTTTCATGACGTGTCCGTCTTTCATATACGATGATTCGGTCTGTTTACAGCTTGTAGGTATATAGTCGTCAAGGCTGACGAATACGTAGCCGGAGAGGTTGTTCTGTATGGAAGTTTTTGTAATAGGTTCAGAACTAACTTTGGTTCACCGCATCAAGGGCTGATGTGAGTTCATCAAAAGAGTACTAGTTTTGGATGCATCAACATAATCCTTGCCAGTACCAACCGTTGCAGTGTGACCACTTACATTTCATGAGGATATTTCTGAACAATAGTTTCAGGTAGATCTACATGTTGAATCCACTTTATTGATATCGTCCTTGCTGCGCCATATCCATAAGCTCATAGTTGATATACGGCCCTAAGAGAAACATGCTTCTAAGTTCATTCCTCGGTGGAATCACCGCCAAGGGATTTTCGGAACATCATCCGCATGGAGCGATATATTTCTGCTATGGATTTTGAATGGAATGGATTTCCTCACCAAAGAGTCGCAAGGTGCCAGATGTGGTTTTCAGCATAGCAATCCCAGCCCAAGCAGCGTACCACCTAGAACCACTCCCACCAGCAATACCTACCTGTTCATTCTCCACCACGAAAAAGCACATCATCAAACAGCACGAACCGTATGATGGTGGTTTGCTATATTTTATATAAATGCTCAATTGAATCATACTCACCACTTTCATTACGGAATCTAACAAGATGCGAGTATACTCATCTTGGATGTGCGCAGACCTTCGGTGGATCCCACTTCAACGAGTTGCCTTATTCATATACTCGATGCTATTGGCAAATGCGCGCAGCCCGCCTTGATATTATGAGTTACATAATCACCGTTGCCCCAAGAGCCTGCGTTACCTCTTTTTCATAAGATCCAATACAGGCTTGCACCAGCATATCTAAGGCACTAGTCCGTTCGTCACACACACGATACCAGGCTTCAAGATAAGGCTTTAATGCAATGTAACACCGTTGCTGGCCACCACCGCTCAACTGAAATGGATAGACTGCAGATACGCCTGTCCGTCAGTGTCGAACGAGATTAAGCATATCTATAACGCGCTTACATCATAGCTTTCACCATGGGCACGGAATAAATCTCTGAAGTGATTTTTCTACGGTCTGACTTTGGGTTTATGAATAGGCGCTGGGTTTTGAAAGATCATGAAATCTTCGTGCGCAATTGTCGCCAATCACCCATCACTCAATGAAACATCGTGCTTAGCAAAATTCTGGCAGCCAATATTAGCTTGTTTCAACATGCCAAAAGCGGCACGAACTAACGTAGATTTACTAGAGCCGCTTTTCACCAACGATGCAAAGACTCTACACCATTGCGCACGAGAGGATACATCGCGCTTGTCCGCACCATAGTGAAATTGTAACTCTATCAAATACGATATAATCAGATTTATTCAATAGTAGAATCCTTTGTTAATAAGTAGTACATTGATGTACTATTGTACATTTTTAACTTTTGTAGTAGATACAACTGCTGCACAGATTGACAACAAATAGATATCTGTTACGTCATCAACTAAATGTTGCGCTTTGTGCAATATTAGAGCGTTCGTTTTTGATCAATGTTACTGACAATTGGTCGATTAACGCATCTACTTGAGGGTTACGAGTAGCCACCAACGTTTTGCTTTTCGACTCAGTTTTGTAGAACAAGCTGAGGAACCAGTAAGGATCGTTTTGCAGACATAGTCACTACTGCGTCTCTACTAAATCGAAAACCATCTGTACCAAGTGTATCTACTTCATCAGGGCTTTGTAATTTCTTAAGAGTTACAGCAATACCTGCTTTTTCAATTCTTGTTGAATTTCTTTCGTATAAGCTTGTCTCATCAAATAGCAATAGTAATCGCTAATTTTGCCATCTTTTGCATACATGCCGTTTGCATTCTTAGCGTAACCAGCTTCGAGTCAAGATTTGGTCAGCTTTTGCCACATCTGTCATCGGTTTATTAGCATCCATCTGCCGCTGGGCTGGCAGATGGCGAAGTGGTTGCCGCCCTGGTGTGAGCCATTGCCATGGATGTAGCCATGGAGTCATAGTTAATAATATGAGCAATAAGCGGATGACACAGCTTTATCATAATGGAGATACTTCTGTGGTTTGCTCAACATAAATACACGAACGCTAGTAAATATCTTGAATATTGAAACCGTCTTTTGAACAAGCTGCATGCTAGCAGAGTCCACTTTTGAATTACGTTCACGTCTTTAGGATTGCAACGCCATAGCGTTTATTGTTGTCTTCGATATCTTTTACAGTTACAGAATCAAGACCTGGTTTGCCGCCCCAGTAATCTCATGAAGGCTGCAAGTTCAATTGTTTCACCTTTTTGAAAGCAGTGATTTTATAAGCACTGTAAGAAAGCTGGTTTAGATGCTACATCTTTAAGAGTCTGCAGTATCCATGATAACGAAAGCAGGTTCAGTCAAACTAGATAACAAGGAACCATTAGGCTCTGTGTAGTTTTAATGATTAAGTTTTGACCATCTACCGTGATGGACTCCGATTTTAAACTAGCTTTTAGCGGAACGAGCACTTGTTTCATCGTATACCAATGGACTCTTTTACCTTTTTGAGGTGTCATCGGAGCACTACATTGTGAATTTGCGTTTTTCACGGATGTGGAATTTCCATGTTGTAGGTCCACATTTTTCTCGAGTCTGCCAATTCAGGAGTAAATTTCATATCTGGTGTTGCATACACGTTTCACCAGCGCCCATACGTCAATGTCCACGCATCCCATTCGTGGAGTTAGGGTCTAATGTTTCACCAAACCAATACAAACCAATATCTCATATGCTTCTCCTCGTTTGCCATCTTTAGCAGTATCATTGCTGCCAGCCAACCGAGAGCTACCATGCATAGGCATGGACAAAACATGCTAACAACCAACGTTTCATAATATCTCCTTTAAATACATATTGCCTCGTCGAGGCTTTCACCCATAAAAATCTATACACAGCACGGTTAACGATACATCAGCGCATCGCGCAACGCATCACCAATAGTTAAATAAAAACAACGGTAATAAAAATAGAGGCGGGTAGCAATTAGCAGCCACGGCCAGTTTGTAGAAAATCTCGGGAGCTCAACAAGATAGCGCTACCCGGATCCGCGGCGGTTGTACACCGATGCCGATGAGCGAAAAACTGGCTACCAAAATGATGGTCCCCCTAAATGTTGAATAATAACGATCACTCAACGGTAAGGTGCCATTCACGAATATATGCCACAGAATTCGTAGATTTGAAGCACCTGGACATATGTAGCAAAGGTACGTACTCGCGTGGCGTTCAATTCAGTACGAGTACTCTAGTGATACGGGCATATTCCGCCCATTTCGTAATCTGCACAAGGAAATGATTAGCATCGTTATGCTAGGTCCCATAATACCGATGAAAGCAATGGTAATCACCATGTTCAAAGCTAGTACCAAATCAATCAAGGAGATAACCAACGGTCAATGCTAGGTGTAGAGAATCTGCCAACCCACCAATAGCGATACACGATGCATTTACTCATCGCAATGATGGTAAAAGCAATCCCTAAAAGAGGCTTTTACACCACCGTACAGAATACGAGACCACACATCACGACTGAGTTGGTCAGTACCTAACAGATGGGTACTACTAATGTCTTGTAAGCGGTCCAGCAATACTCGTCGTTTCAGGATCAAAGTGCTATATAGGAGCACATAAGAAAAATACGATCCACAGAGCTGCTTAATACTAACATAGCGTATGCATAGGGCTTTTTGTTCATTCATAAGAGCCTTTTATAGCGTCTTCGCTTCGATTCAGCCAAACACCCAATACATCAATGATGATATTTATCACGATGAACACCAGGTAATCCAGATGATATAGCTTATCAATACATGTCTTGAGCCACTAATACCCTGCACCATCATGTGGCCATTCTTTAATGGAGAATACCGTTTCAACACGGCAGAACTCAAGCATATTCTATGGTTGCGCTTCCATCATAGGCAACAACATAAGTCCCATATGAGGGAATATGTAACGGGTGTAGACCATCCCATTCTGCTTAAGCCTAATGCTCTGCGCTCAGCAAAGGGCTGTCAGCGACCTTCTAAAATAGCATTGCGCAATCGATGAACATATAAAGTACATATCCATAGCAAGAGTTACCGCAGCACGTACATGAGGCAGAAAAGCCATTGGTATCGTTATCGACACTAGCTGTAATTTAACACCAAATAAGTACAGTAATAATAAACCGACCCAGAACCCAGGGATTGCTAATGCTAGAAATGTAACGAGACGAACCCCATGATCAATCCATGAGTCTTGATACTTTGCAGACAATATACCGAGCGAGACTGGTCACCACTATCCCATAACAAGAGCAAATGGGATACTAGCTCCAGGTATTAGGGCAGTGCCACCAAGAATAGTCGCCACTGGTAAAGCGTGCAATGGACTCACCAAAGTCCCTTGTGCACAATTTGATCCCACCAACGTAGGTATTGCTACCAAGGGTCATTGAGACCTAACTGTCTCTCGTATCTGCAGCAACTCACAACTGGATCAGGGTGTGCTCTACAAGATTAAACTTCATCGACACGGACTAATAGGAGATAATTTTATCAATACAAATGTACCGATGGTAACAACAACATAAATACCCACAATATCTCGCCAAACGCCTGTGGTATTAATCGATACAATACATCACCTGCCTTCTTTTATCGTATAAAATAGCTATATTTATATTCTATCAATGTAATACTTAGATAGATATACTCCCACATTAGGGTCATTTAGAATCATTATCATTATGAAAGTTTTTGTGTACCTATAAACAGTACTCATGAGGAGCCGTTCTATATAAAAACCTTACAGTGTCCATGCGAGTGTCTTCACCAGGCTCGCATGCGTCCCGTATCAGTACTGGACTTTATATGATTTGTATGTCGTTTGGGGGCTACTGCATGTGTAGCAACGATTGCTTTAGCCATGTCACGAGTTACAGGGCACGTTTCGAAGTAGTCATCCATGAGTTTGTCCGTCTGTCCAACCCTGAGACCGCCACCATTTCTTGCCGCCTTTGAAAACAACCTTTGTGCCGCTGATTAGTGGCTAGTTATATCGACAAATCGTTATAATCGCCGCTGATACTCTTCTATTTACATTGGCTGTGCGATGCACGATGCGTGTTACTACAGCTTGATTACGAAGTAGCATCATCACCAGACTTGGCGAAACATAAACCACTGCTGACGCGTCCTATCAGCCGTAGCTCTACGATTCAATAACCTGTAATACCTGGGCGTACGCCAGGCGACGGTGTAATGTTCGATATATCTTAGCCGCTTCATCTACGGTAGAAAACTCGCAAACGGACTTTGGCACGCACTAACCATTGGCGCTTCTGTTGCGCCACCACAGATTTAGAGTTGATCTGGTTTACATCAAGACTAATTCCTTTTGAGCACCAGCAACAGTATAAGAACCTACACTGCACAAGCAACTGCCATCAATACAAATTCCTTCAACTTGTTACATAATCTCCCGCTCTCTACAAATACATCTCTACAAACACAACAAATGAATAAGAATATTATAATATATAGCCGCTTTACAAAAATATTCTTTTATCAAAACATATATATAATTATATCTCAAATGATAGGGAATTTCAAGTAGTTATTTCTTATATAGAAATACGAGGTTCTATATTGGCTACTACACAAATATATATTCCAAATGGATGGGCAAGAGACGCTAACAAGTATCGTACTCTACTATATATAATCCATTCCTGTATCTACCATTTGGCAGCAGCTAAATACTGGGCCCTACCGCTAGTACATAACCAAACTCGAGCTAGTCCGATCCACCTCCTGCCAACACATGTGCATCGCTATCGTAAAGGGTGAGCAAAAGTCTTGCAGTCTGTTCATCACATGATATACTTTTCGATGACAGTACATCAGAAGTGGGCGACCATTTTGCCTGAAGCTGCATCACAAGCACTCGACTTTTTAGTAGCAGCAGGCGCTAAAGATTTCCAGCCTGACATGTGTTAGCATCCGTATCCTGTGCAAGCTCATGATACAAGCCCTCTGTGAAAGCACTTACAAAAATTTGTTCACTAATATGGTACTACTGCTGGGCGCTAAAATAGTCACCCACGGAGGAAATATTTATCAATGTGTTTTGTTTACATTTATAATCTCCATGAATAAACTGGAAAGTATCGCAAGTGCAGTTACATTAAATCTATCATCATTTTTGAATATCATGATTCCCTTATGAATCCAAAATCCTAAAAGCCTGCATTATTGATAAGACACCTTAACTCATAGCTTTCAGGTCATCCCAAAGGCTAAAACATTTTCGCTACTCGAGAGATCACAAGGTTTTACAATAACGTCCGAATCAGGCGAAATGTTAGCAATCCGTCTTTTCAAATTTTTCTAATAATTCTGCTCTCGTTGACGGCTGTGATTAAATTTTCTCCACGACGTGCAAAAAGCTTTTGCCGTAGCTGCTCCTATGCCTGAACTTGCTCCTGTAATAACGATATATTTTTCATGCCTTTCCTTTATAAATAAGATTACGGCTTTATTGCACCTGCTTTCCTCCTAGTTAACATATGGTCCTTTACTCAGCTTCACATTAAATCATAGGATGTTTTATATGCACCATAAACCAGCTGCTTGTTGATTTCGCCATGATTTGTGACATCAGGAAATTTGCAAGCGTTTAGGGTTGGTTTGTTACGTATGGTACAACGTCGCCACATCCTCAGGTTGGATTGCATCGATGACCGGCATAAACAGCTTAGCTCTTTTCCGCATCACCGTGAAAAGCGGACTTCACTAAACCAGAGTCTCACATGCTACCTGTTGAATGGTTGTAACCTTAATATCTGTAGCAATCGTATCCATGCAGATACCATCGCTCAACATCTTAACGGCTGCCTTTTGTAGCGCAGTAAACAGCACCACCAGGATATGCGTATATACCAGCAGTGGAGCCCATATCTCACAATATGCCTGCGTTTTATCAATCATATAAGGTAGTACGGCCTTTTGTTACATATAAAGAGCACTTTTCACGTTCGTATCGATCATAGTCAGCCACAGTCATCGACAGCACTATCTTGGGAAAGGATCCAAAGCTCAGCAAGACCCTGCGTTATTTACGAGGACATCAACGCCACTAAAGCTTCAATTGACTGCACTGGAACCTTGCTTTCAACATCCTCGACTACGCACTCAAGTAGCAAAGTCTCCGCGCGCACGCCATATTCCTTAGACAAAACGAGCCTGACCTCAGCCAACACCTCAGCACGATGCGGAAATCAAAACATTATCGACCATACTTTGCATACGCCCTCAGCAATACAAAAGCCCAATCAGGACGTTGCACCAGCACACACATTACGAGTCATAAATACCTCCTTATCAATCCGAACTATATCATAGCCTCACTATACCACTTTAATATGTAATGGACTCCTAAGCCATTCCATACTAATAAAAGATGACACATTGACTGCCCGATGGTATTGAAAGGATACATAAAGTGGCATAGTTTAGAATATGATAATAAAAAGGATGCACTGACCTGGAAACCGACTTTCCTCTATATAAATAATATGTCGGAGCAGTGGTTTATAATACCTAACATTTGGGCTCTACAGCAGCACAAGCCAAATAGGGGATACCTATTCTGAAACTTGGGCGTTTCCTTTCCCTCTCAATAAATGACATGATGGCGCATTTGAAGGCAGCGCATGAAAGTGAAAAGATTTACTGTCTCTGGAAGCGACTTGGGGTCACTATGGGTCTTTCGGAACGGTAATCACTTTTAATCGGTTATAGTAGTTTTATTTCAATGCGCCAACATCTCATTTAATACTTCCATACAATCCCCACTATCATCGCATAGTTAGCGTGTTGGAAGATTTCTGCATTTGGATCGTTGTTGATAGTCACGATTGTGTTTCAGCACCGGAGATACCGCTCACGTGTTGAATAGCACCGGGATACCGGATGCCCGAAGTATAATTTAGGACTTACAGTTTTATACCGTTTGTCTACTTGGTGTGGCAATTCAATCCAGCCCTTTTCTACAGGGACGTGTGAGCACCTACACACGCCGCCATAGCTTCAGCCAGTTCGTGAGAGCTTATCAAAGTTCTCCTTGGATCATGCCGCGACCCGCCTGCTCGATGATATCCGCTGCTTGGATGTTGGCCATCTTTGCTAAACAGGATGAAGTCAGAGACGCTTCATGCGAATGTCTTCGGGTTTAAGGTCAGATGGTTCAATTTGAATGGCCCCAGCTATCTGCGATGCGGTCCGGCTTTTAAATACATTAGGACGGACAGAGCATTTGTGGGACGATGATTTGGACAATTTAGCTAAAATATTTACACCCCAAGGCAGCATGTGTCCACGCCTTCTGTGTATTATCTACTGTCACAAATGGTACAGTCAGCTACGACACCATTTTTCATGCGACCTGAGACATACGAGTGTCCAGTCACGTACATATTGTTTGGCGCCAATCAAAAGGATATTAGGCTTATGATCTTCAAAGAGTCTGTCAAAACCTTTGTATAGCCGTCCGTTGCATAGTATTTTCAAGAGGGCTTTCAAAAACGTGAACAATATCCGCACCATGTGCCTACAGTTCCTCCGCCTCGGATTGAACATTCTCATCCAAGAAGCATAACTTGAACGAGTTGACCCAATTCCTTAGCTTGATTCGTGAGCTTGACCGATAAGTTCGTACGTAACCGGATGCACTACGTCATCGATGGTATCGGCTACGACGAAAGACATCTCTATATTCATCAAAATTTGTCACTCCCATTATCGATCACCTCCTTTGGACCTCTTCACCTTTAACAGCTGCTAAAATCTTAAACTCACTGGAGGATACACTTTCAACAGTGGCAGCCCGCTGCGCAGGATCTTTTTACATCTACGCCCTCATCATTGGTATCTGCAGGCTCTTCAACCAGTCTTCGCTGGGCACTAACAGATGAGAAAACTTTTCTGGCTTTGATATTTAAATAGCTAATTCAAGAACCTTTTTAGCCCTTCTTCTACGGATGACATTTCTACCTTGCCTCGAAAGCGGCGGTTGATATGCCTTCGACACGTGCGAGCAGGAAACCGTCCTGATCCGCTTTCATCAATATAGGCATATCACGCAATGTAATACGGGAAATTTCATAACGTTTCAGCGTAAATAGAGCTCCCAGAGCCCCTGGTTGACGAGGTTCATTGAGTTCAGCTGTCGCCGTTACCAATAGTGTAATGGAACTCAATCACTTCATAACCATTTTTCATGCTCTCGTTTTACAATTTCGCCTTTTGTGAGTCACCTGATCTACGGTCAACTCACAAGCATACGTAGCTACGCCCTCCTAGATTCCCTCCGCAATTTGAGTACCTACAGCGCGATATCTCATCGATAGCCTGCGCCGCAGAAATCATTTTGGAACTCGCGATTCATGGTACGTTGAATATGACGAATGGCGAGGCAATCCCTATAGCTTTGTAGCCAATGTATCAGCACCACCAACGCACGGTCTGTGATGAGCACCCGCATCATCTGCACCGAGGATAACACTCGCAGTGCCTGCCTCGGCAGCAGTAGCCTGGTGACAACGGTGTGCAGAGACTACCTTCATATGATTCTTTTACCGCAAGAGCTGCCTCTAAGCATGCATATCGTAAGGGTTTACAGTACAGGCAGACCTGTGCGGATAGAGATTATTCGTTTCGGATCCAGCTTAATCTCAGATGTATCTGGAACCTGTTTGATACATACTAATAACTCCATACACACACCCTGTTCTAAATTCACGCCCTTAGCGTTACGCGGATATTTCCAAGTTTTACGATTGTTCTCCACGAGAGAACATGGCAGTGCCGCACTCAAGACACGCAGAAGTCAAAAGCCAAATCACCATTTCTCTTGTAATGTATATAGACCGGCAGGACAGCCGTTGCGAGTTTTCATTTTCTCTTCGAAGCTCAAAGCGGCGCCATCCACAATGATATGAGGAGACGTTTCATCTACATAGTATTTATTAGCCCAAGCGCTCTTCTAATTTCATAGGGAACGCACCCTTTCCAAGCATCACCGAATCCAAGGTAGCTATACCATCACTTACTCCTTTCCCATCGATCTTTCATCCATTGGGACTGCCCCATCACCGTTTACAATTAGACCCATCGCGCATCACGTGTCATTCAGAGGCTGGATACTACTTTTGAATATGCGAGGATTTGGATGCGGAAGGCAGGCATATATTTTATAAAGCTTCATGTCCTTATATAGCCAGAAATTCTTGATTTGACGTTCCTTTACAATTTAGCAACGCGCTCCATGTTCTCATCGCGCGATGCTACGTTAACCGCATCGGCTGCTACGTGCCGATTCGATGGCAAAAGGTCCATCCACGAATGGTATGCCCAGAGTTTCATACACATGCGCGCCGCATCGCGACGATAACGCTGACCCGTACCGCCCAACTCAGGCGGCGCTTTTAGACACGCCTTCTGGCACGGAGTGCGCACTATGTCAACTGGTGTCCATAATAGTGGTGCGATTCTTGGATGAGCATGGCTAAACTATGGCATATCATCTACCGATTTAGTAGCTTTGCCACGATATCTTCAAAGATGCTCTACGACCATACCTACAGAGAAAGGCTATCTTTATTCGTATAAATAAATGCCACCCACCTAATAGGCGTCGGTCCATATCGCTCCTTATGTAAAGCGCATACTCCCTCATCGTCCTTAGATAGCGTCAGGCGATTTTTCAGAGATCCTCTTTTTGAGTTTATATGCACTCTTTACTTACCCTGCAGCCATTGTTCTTGGATCTGTAGGGCTGTAGTACAGCCTGTTTCCAATAATGATAGATTAGAACCTTCTGCGATGACAACTTAGTTTTGCATATGCTTCGTCCATCGTGACGGCGACCCTATTGCACTGGCGACGTTTTCTTCACCTTCGGTAGCAAAAGCTCAATTCTACACTGTACATTAGATGCGAGGAGAGCTTCTCTCTCGCCTCTTCTGCTAGCCATTTATCAAATTTAGCACCATGTACTACGTGAGATTTCTTCATTAGGTTTCACCATCTTGGTAACTATGCTCGATGGTGAGTCATTTCATTTCTATATACGACGATGCGCTCTTTTGTTACCTTTCGTTCCAACGCGCGGTCTCTAAAGTCCGGTACAAGACGCTCCAAAAGAATGTGTGTGTGCCAGTCCACGTCATCCTTATTTCTGGCTTTTACTGGTGCGGTCCCACGTTCGATAAGTAAACTTTTGCCTCTGCTCCCGCTAAGCGTAATGCTGCCGCTTAGAGACCCGCTGGCCTGCGCCAGCAACTGATGACATCAAATGTTTCATGCGATCAATTGCCATATACTCGAGCTCCTTTAAATAAAGCTTAGACTTACATAAGTTCATATAGTATATATATTTCTCTATTTGAGAGACCAAAATACCTTTAAGAAAATTATCACAGAAGAGATGAATATATCTCTATCCAGAAATATATTATAAAGGAGTCTACCATGATGTGTATATATACTACATTATATATTAAGCACTAATGTATGCTTTCGCTTCTAGATGAGTGCAATAAAATTCATCAATTCGTAGAAATTTTATAAGTAGAATCTAGCTTTCACAGGAGTATGGCGTATGCAATAAAAGGCACTTAAAACCCTATGCAGGCAGGACACGCATATAATACGACCGCATAATGCTAAGTCCACGATCGGGTTGGGAACTCGTTATAATTGAAGGAGGCCCTATGGACCCGTTAAAAATCTTGAAAGCATTGTCAGATCCGCATCGGTTGGAGTATTATGTTGTGGCTAAAACGCGGAGAAAATTCGGTGTACGTATCGTCAACACTCTTATCGACTTTCCATCATGAGTGTGAGCGGTTAAGAGTGTCTAAAGCCGCTGCCGGTGTATCTCAAATCTTTTCTGTTTCCACCGTTTATGGGCATCTTGGGGAAATGCTGAACATGTGAATCGCGTGCAAAATCGACCAATATACCTATTTTCCGTCGCAGCGAGAAGTTATTCGCCGTTTGGCGAGATGGGTGCAACAAAGTATCCATACAGTCTGATGAAATTGACAAATTATGAAAACGGTTATCTTAAAGACGCCTCGCATGTCCAGCAACTGATGAGCTCCATGCTGCTGGCAGGCAGCTGGCGGTCGGAAAGTAATACGTGCTAAGGGGACCGCAGCATGATGGAAGAAAGTAAATAAAGCCCTTCCCGACTGACCATATCTGGGAAAAACGAAAAAGAGGCTATAATTTTGGATATTATGGCTCTTTTATATAATACTATACCACCATAGTATCTATGTCATAATGATAACACAGTAAAGGTGCTCCTTACAGAATAGCACTCTTACGTTATATACATTTCATTGTGCTTCATAAACTCTGAATAGTTTGAATAATTCAGAACCCAAACACTGTCGTCTGGATTCTCCCACAGAAGACACGCACAATTGTGTTTTACCAGGGTTATTATCACCATTTTCCATATAGAAACCATTGAGCGGCGCCATGAGGTGTATATTCCTTACTGCATCATCAAGGCTTACTGCACCGTGTTCGGCACACCAGGAAGCAAATTCCACGCCAAATCAAAGCCAGGTTTGCCACCTTTCTCACGTCGATTACAAGTAAATAGGTCTTCAGGACGGGATAGAATGAAGTCTGGTTCTACCTCTTTTAAACCCTTTATGGGGCTCAATCATTTGACGATATTGATCGCGTTGTTGCTCGCACCAATTGTGCAACTGCGCATAGGACTCATGTTTCAAAAGCGCCAAAAATATGTTGGCCCAATATTAGCGCTGGGTTTGCCGTATGTTCCGCAACAGATTTTCATAGCATAATTTATCCGTAATAGTGGCTCCAATACCGAAGTCACACGTTCAAACTTTACTAAGCTGTTTCAAGACTATACAGCGACCTTCGATGCCAGGCACATCTTTATCAGTTCAAGCCCAAATGCTAGATGTTTCTTCCCTTTCATAGCCAATTCACATTACGCTTCGTCGAAATAATCATAAATTATGTTTAACGCACAATTTTTGGCATATTCAATGAGCGTTTCTTTGCTAAACAATTGACCAGTCGGATTGTCGCAGGAATGATAAGAAAGCAACGCACCGGGTTTGTCGATATTACTTCTCACCACAGTCTCTACGGATGGCAATTCAAACTCACCATTTCATTGAGCTCCCGTTCTACTGTTACTGTTTTACGGCCTGTGCGAAGACCACAGCCTGCACCATCATAATTTGTATGAAGGATTGAACATCAGAGGACATTCCTCTTCGCCCCTGCCACCACAGCATACGCCAAACGCAGTAATTTCCATCGCCATGGATGCACCGTCTGTCCACGAGTACATCAAGGCCCTTGCGTATCAAAACCTTGACTGCGCAAAATGTGAAAACGCTTCGACACTCATCCAGTGCCCGTGGTTGGCACGCCATAGCGCACCAATACCATTTGTGGAACGGGCTATTCCGTACCACTGAAATCAAACAACCTACGCTGCATGGCGGGATGCATGGGGCGCATTACATTGCCAATGAACCATTCACCAAGATAGGTGGAGTTCTTGTTCAAATTTAATTTGTCCTAGGCGAATGCCGAACGGCTTGCGAGCCATCATAACCGGCGATAATTCTGGTTGTTTCATTTCGATCAACTCCTCTAAAAATCAGCCTTTCCATGGGGTTTGATGCTGTGAAGTAACAAACACTTACTACAAGCAAATATGCAATTTACATCACCGACATAAACTACAGATACCTATAGATAGATAGATACATAATATAGAGCTTTTGCTATAGAAAATCTGGTTTTATAACCTCTTGTTACCTGCTACCCAATTTGTGATTATTAGAAGAAATAACTCTCCTTGGTGCTTAGTGCGGTCTCAATATCATCAAAAGGTATAATAAAAATGAAAGAGCCTAACAGGCTCTTTCACCGTGATAGATTACATTTTGACTATACAAATAGCTATGATGTAATTGTCAATTATTAGTATAGCTTATAATCGAACCATTTGCAGTAGTTGCATCTGTAGCCATTGCGTAGTTATACCCATTAGATAGTCCTTCTACACCTAGACGGAAGTTACATTGTGACCTGGCCGCAATGATCGCAGGGTTGCCCAACGAACGTTAGATTGTTCTGCATAGTATGTATCAAAGATATTATTGATACATTGAAATATAGTAACATTTTCGCGTATACACGATAGTAGCGCTGATATCCGCCAACCAGTGCACGTTTTGCATTGAGATACGCAATCTTTGCAGGGCCAGGACGGTTGATGATACCGCGAATATCCAAATAGGCATCCCATTTAACTTATCGATTGTAATCCAAGGCCTGCATTAACAGCATGTTTTGGCGCCACCCATCGCGATTTGGCACGGTTGATGTCGCATCAATATGAGTATGCGTATAGCCAAGGCGTGCGGACAAGTGGTTCGTCAATTGTTTACGCACATCCGCATTGTTCCCACGGCTTTTCAGTGTCCAAAATTGCGATATTAGCCTGTAAAATTTGCTGGATCTCTGTGCCTAACCCAAATTTTATCCTTCGTACTACGGCTGAAGAAACTAGATTACTATTCCATGTTTTACCGAATTTTGTGGTGTACCTAAATCAAATTCATGGCTCTAGTTTCGGTTTCAAATTGCGATTGCCATTGAGCCATCAAATAATGTATGGTGTGGGGGCTAGAAGTACTCTTTATACGCACCTTATACACATTTGTCTTCTCATTTACATCGCCAGCCAAGGCTGATGGATGGAGATGATATGCGTACCGAAGGAGGAATGATGGTCGCTTACGGATGCCAGGCGTTACGGTCACTTGCGAGCAAATTTCCACATTCATCTTGGATGAAGTAGAGATGTATTCTATTGGCTTCCACGCCACCCATATTAAGCACCTTATCTTGTCTCCGAGTCAAAAGCGCCTACTACGGTATGGTCGTTTTGCTTTATACGTAACCCGATCGCCAATAGCACGAGGTCTTCACATCTGTTAAGTACGTCGTATGTTGTTTTATAATGATTGTTCATCAAGTATAATTGATGAGCTCCAACGATTGCTGATTTTGTTCTTCCAAATCGCGCGTAAGAGATCATTCGCTTCATTACCTGCAGAATATGGTTGAGGGGCACCCAAATGGTCAGGCACACATTACATCACCACGATATGTATCGTAAAGATATTTTACATCGTTCTTTATCGTGATTTTATTGCCACCTGTGAAAAGATGCAGTGTGGCCAGCTGTGCCATGTTGCAGGAACGCGCACTGCCATGACCATCTTTATAGGACCAATAATATCTTTTGTACGCCTACACGCCGGTACGCAATTGTTTTGGCTACCTTCGTTGGTAGTGCGTATTGCTCTAATCATTACCTGCCACCATCACGCGAAGCTTGGTTTGTACCACCTTGCTCCGGGTTTTTGACCGTGATGACGTTTACTACACCGCCGTGGCTACCGGAACCGCATACAATGTAGAGCCTGCTGCACCGTTGGCGAACTTCAATGCGATCAATACTAGTACATATCTTTCCAAAATAGTCATCGGCGGATTCACTAGCCGCCCCCATAATGATGCCGTCTGCAAAATACAATGCTTGAGTCGAGACCCATTGATGCGGAATGCGTGAGTTCGTGTAACCTGCGCCACCACCATACGTGATTAATATCTGCGCCCGGTACGATGTTTCAAGGCTTCGTTCATATTCGTAGCATGGCGCTCACGAATATCGTCGACCTGTTACTACGCCTACACTAGCTGGCACTACAGAAAGCTGTTGTTCTGCTACGAGTCGCCGTAACAGCAACAATGGTATGCGCTTCTTTCGCATCACCAGCGTCCACAGCAGCTGATACACTAGGAGTACTCAATATGCTACCAAATGACGAGACTAACCCTATGTACGCGGATAATCGTTGCATTCTTGATCTTTCGTAAAACCTCCACACACACTAAATCACTTGTCATATGTATTTTGTGCCCATAGAAACCATTGCACAGGTCGCAGATTGAGAATAACTCATGATATGCGAGGAATCTACGAGAACACACGACGATTGGCGATGGCCAACACCTTGTAAAGCAGGGGTCAGAATAGAAGCTGTTCTGCCGTTGCTGGCGTAGTACCATCCAGTATAGGCCACCGATGGGATGATGATAATGTCTGGATTCGCTTTAATTAAATCCTCTCGCGTCCCATTATCAAAAGGCCCCCAAGCCTAATTGGGCGACCGCGTGGTAACCTTCAGATATTTGAGTCATATCATCAAAGGTTGACCTTTGCTTGAGTTAGCCAATTGCGTATAAAATGCTACACAGGGCGTTCACCGGTATGTTTTATTTTGCTAACTCTTCGACAGTTTTTCAAATCTGCATCCATGCTAGCAATCATCTTTTCATCCGAAGCGTGTGAAGTCCTGCAATTTCATGGATAACTGCTTTTTGCTTCTTCTACCGTAGTCGGTCTTATAGACGTAAACGGGAATCTGCATATTCGCATTTTCCCCAGTGCATCTGGAGATATCCAGTTTGGAACTAATACTAAATCAGGTTGTACTGAAAGCATGGATTCAGCAGTTGCTTTCATGCGTCCCCACCTTGGCGGACTCATCAGGTACATTAGTGGGCACGGTGCCAGCGGCTGCCACTCGGCTCGGATCAACCAGGGATAACACTGTATCCTCTGTACTCGCAGCAATAGGGACGATTCGCTTCGGCTCACTAGGCATTGTAACAGTTACGCCAGTGCCATCCGTAACCCGATGTGTCGTGCCCGTTGTCCCCGTCTGCATGGGACCCTACGACCGACCACTAAGAGTACCATCATTACTATGGTAGCCATAATAGATAGTCTCTTTGCTTCATACTAACGACCTTCTATAACCTTCCCATGAAATAAATAATGATTACCATCCTGTAATATTTCAGGCGATGCATTCAATAGCCACGTTGAAAGCCTCTAGCAAGGTTTCTGTAATGCGCTATAAGGCAAGGATTTGTGCATCAGTCTTCTTACTGTCTTGTCTAAAAGCATACTTATTAGCATACCCTTCGCCAGACCCAGTCTGGTACGACATCACTCGTAGCATCCCAGCAAATGTATGGGATACGACATTCGACATATCCGATGCCCTTGCCAGCCATGTTTTCTCATGGCTTGAATAAGTAGGGTTCCTGCGTTTCCCTTGCACGACGCGGCGAATTTCGTCACTAAGGCTATCACAGCACGACTGCGGTCTGAGCTATCCCCACGCCAGGCGCGCGGCGCCACGCCTTGCGGTGCGCACCGCCGCAATGAAGACCGCATGATAACTATAATCGTCGGCACTCATAATATGGGTTTCTCGATTATCTTCGTTCTTAATGGTCACATCCATCGTGGTTAATCGACGTTGGAATAGCCTCATGTCCTGAGGAATGTCCTTGTGCGGTGACTACTCCACTGGCTATAAACAGGCAATATCTTGTAGACTCCCAGTTTTTGCCTTCAATCAAGGGCACCTACACCGTGCCATAAGCTTGGGGCGGATCGCCAGATGCAGATCTAGCCTGGTAGTATCAGAGGGGTCCTCACCTTGCTCAACGAGCCAGTCACATCATCGTGAATATGCTTTTTCACATCGTTGTCTTAACGACTCATCAATTCTGCCACCATTTCAACGGCATCAAGCCCGGCCGTGGCGGTAGGCATCATATCTCGAATGAGAATACTGTGCGATCATCCACATCGATGCGAGGGCGTTGTAATTCATCTGGCGGAATGACCTCGAGACCTGAAATACGACCGTTAGATTGCCATTTCGGGACGTACCCAACAAGTAGAGAATTCACCTAAGCACTGACCATGACTTCTAGGGTTGCTACTGGCCCATCGGGATAATCCTATCGTCTCGGGATGGCTGTTCATTTAAAAATATAATCAGCCATAACCCGATCTACCAAGCTCTATACCTGGTGGTGAGCTATCTTCGTCGGTAAGCTCTTTCATCTAAACCATAGAGATTACGCCCCGTAAAACAGTACGTCGACTTGACCGCTCGAGGGGGCTCCACCTGGACCGGGCTCTACATATCTGCCCTGTGGGCATTTGAAATAGAGGGTTAGCTCGTTCTTGGTGTCACCTAATTTTGGAATATACTCGAACGATCGCATTCGCCAAAGGTTCTAACCGTTCGAGGCGCATGATAATCTGGTATTGATCGCATGCCTTACAAAGCGCAATTCATTCCAAATTCGATCTGTGACACTATATCGTATACCATCTGAGATAATTTCCTGGCATTCCGCCATATAAAGACCAATCATAACCTAATTCTTCTGCGATGGTGGTAGGCCTGACGCGATTTCGCCCTGAGGTGCTACAATGGCGATGTCAAACTCTTCTAATACTTCCCCTTCGGGACCTTTTGCCCCCAAAGATGTGCAAACCATTGCGCATCTGCATCTGTTCAAGTCGCTCAGCTTTTCGTGGACCTCTGTAATTATATCGTCCACCGTCGTGGTAGAACCTCGTTCTTTATCGATGAATGGCACTCCATGGCCTTTCTCGAATCACTTCACCCTGAGTAGAGACACTTTCAGGATGTTCCCGCTCAAAAGTGACTATGTTCATCAGGTAAGGCCTCTAATTCTTCGAGACTCATCGCAGAGGCCGCTGTCGTCATCAGCGGCGACAAGTGCCCACTAAGCAAAGCCGAACTACGCCGCGCTTTGAGCTGAGCCTTCCCCAATAATGGTTGTCAATACGGGTAAATGTTGGCAGGCTGGAAGTACCGATTTCCGGATAACAACTGCGCTGAGTCCAGCCCTTACCGGGCAGCCATCAAGAGAGCCATGGGTGCCAACATGGATAACTGCATCAGCTTCAAAGACATCAGCGCTTTTGGTGATAAAACGCTGAAATATTGATGTGGTGGAGGCAAGCAGAATCGTGATAAATGGCCGATCCCATTCTCAAATCCACGGGGTGGCTGTACCCGTAATCCACAGATTGCCATTGGAGAGCCTGGGATAATCACGTCATCATCGTAGACGATACATCTGGGGCTTCGCCCGATTTAATCATCGCCCTTGCGTATCTTCCGGCAGCGTGGCAAAATATGCTGTAATCATCGCTGCTAACCGACCTTCTGCAGAGGCTATGTAGTTCATCGGTGAGCATGGAGCGGTCATTCGTCTATGAGACGTTACCACATCCATCAAGTCTGCACTTGTTTCTGGCACCGTGCGATGGTATAACCTTCCGCCTTCATCTCGCAATAACCGTGGCACCGACTCAGGTGTATCCAGGTATGCGGCAGAGCCAATGTTGGGTTCTTGGGCGGATAGTTTATGTAATATAACAGCCACTCGCTCGATACGGGGATGTGGCGCGTGTAGACCATTTAAACAGCTCGTTTGTACCAATAGCGGCGATGCGTTCTTTCACGAACAAAGTACACATAGTGTCCACGCTCATCATAGGTTTGGCATGCCACAACACCGCGCGAATAACCCATCTGGCTCAGTTTGAGATACGATAAATTCCGTCTAAGGCGTTACACCTGTGGATTCTCGATCGAGATTTCTCATCCATGTATATGGTAGCCTGAACGATAGGAACGCCCTGTAATTTTAACTCCTCCAGGTTTGAGCCCCTAAGGACTGGAAGGAGAATTTACAAAGTGTTATGAGCACATCAAGGGAATATCCTTTCCAAAAAGATGGTTCATAGACAACTTCATATTCGGATCCTACGCGCGGTTCGACCATACGACATAAAGATAATCGGATTGTGCTGATGCTTACCGTCTCTTCAAATAAGGCCTGTTGATGCTCAATATCCCCATAATCCATTCGTCACGGTAAAAGTGAGCCGCTATGGATGGCAATCTCGATGCCCTTCGGCATCCGCCACTCATCATAAGTTTCGTGATATTGCCTTCTCGACCCGCAATGGCTTGCCAAGGAATGAGGATCTGGCTCTTCCCCATTCAGAGGTGGGTTTTGTACGAAACGCACTGATTGATTCATGCCATAATTCTTGAGCCCCACTGGTTCGGCGGTAGCTTTCAAGAAGGACCGTTTATCCTCCTCCAAATTGCGATATAAAATATCATTTTTCTTAGGTTCTCTACATCAATCAGTATTTAGGATGATGTGCATATAACAGCGTTCAGACGTTCTGAAGGCAGTCTAAACCCTTCATAGTCGTTACCAGAACTACATCGGCAGCGCGAGCGACTTTTCAGTCAGCATCCATTGAGAGGCTTTTTCGCCAATCCAAGGTCCGCTCGCCCTGTAAGGTTCCGGGTAAGTAGCAGCTTTTTCTATGTGGTTTGTTTTCCTAAATTAAAATATACAGAGTCGACTCATGATCTACCTCCGCATACGCTCAAAATACTATCTGACGTAATGGGAGTCCCATCGCATAATAACTGCCATTCATTAATTTACACAGATTCCTTAGCTAAAGCCGAGCTTGATAAAAGCCCGTTTCCGTATCGATAAACGATATAGTCTGCTGGAGTCCTAAAATACAGGCCCATTGTTGCCTCTCCTGGTCCTCAAAAGCACCCAAAATGTACGACCATCGGTAATACAAATCATTGAATCGCTCCGCCGAATGTCTGCGAGCAATCTATCCACCCAAGTATGGGCGACTCGTAAACCTTGGGGCTAGGGGCGTCTTGCCCCGTTGGCATGTGAGCTAACAGTCGTTCTGCTCGCTCTACGCTACGGTGAAAAGCAATAATACCTCTGCGGGTCCTTGCGAAATACAATGAGTCCCACCGAATCACGGTGAACATAAGAATCACGCAAGAGCTCAAAATCCCTTTTTGTCGCCTCCATGCATGGCGAGCTGCCATGAGAGCCACTCGCATCCACTACGAAAAGCTGATACGCACCAATCCTCTTTTCCACGGCCTTTCGGCGGTAATCTTGAGGTTTTACTACAATAGATAGCCTTTTTAAATCATGACGCTCTGCTGTGGGTCCATTGACACGGCATTTCCGATGTAACAGATTGCTCCACTACATTTAATGGGGTATCTCTAGTATGGTTTTACCCTTTTCAGCGGCCCGATCGTTGATACGGTGCGGCTGCACGCAATGTGTCAGTCGAAGCCATCCTCAAGCCTGTTCATCTTGATACGCTCGAATCGCCGCCTAGTATCCTTTGTTCTAGTCATAAAGACGCCGACCAGAACCTACGATACGGACGGTCTACCGTTTTAGAAGATTGCAATTTCCATTGAAAGAACTGGTTAGCTATACGGGCAACAGTATCAGAGCGAAACATGAAAAAGATATTCCATTAGATGTGTCACTATAAGTATTCATTGAATCAAGTTCCCACTCATTCGCTGTGACTCTAATGTTTCTGGATGATTGGATGTCGCCGGATGCCATCATCCAAAAATCCATATCACGTGAGCCGTCGCGACCATCGGTATCGAATTATCCAACCCAGTGAGTTTAACTCGTCAGATGGGGATTCATCACGCCGGAATCTCTAAAATCAGGTTATTGAGTCGTCTACATCCAGATCATCGTTGCTGATTCGGTATCCTCCCTGCAACTGGTTTTGGTCACTTGCACTGTTAGATGCCTCTCCTTGTGAGTCTGAGACTCAGGGTGTATCATTGCGTTTCATGCGATGAGGCGAGTACATAGAGCAGCTCGTTCCATGGATGACCACAGTAGAACTGCATCAAGAACTGCCAGTGATTTCATAACTTGTAATAATACCTCTGCTCCATGACCTACGGTTCGAGCTTGCAATGCATAGGATATAGCCGGTGAAAGCATAGCATCAGGAACAACTCTAGATTGAACTTGTTTAGAATCATGGGCTCAATAAAATCCTCAGATGAAGGCTAATTTCATCTCACATTCGTTGCTTACCTTCTGCATAGATTGTAGTGTAGGTACATCCATAGATACATGCACATCTACGGTTCTACATCATCTAGGGTTCTATCCTCATGGTTTATGGTCAGTATCAGTAGTATTTGACGACGTTTCGCTTCTACCAATAGTGCATGACGGACTTCGGGCGACAGAACGCGAGCATCATCGACAACCCAGCATCGATTACTCGTATCACCTAATAAGCCAGATGCCGCAACCATCTTACCTGTGCAAGGGATGCTTCAAAAATCCGATGGACTCTTGTGGTTGTGAAATATCTGTAAAGCGGGTATCAAACGATAGATTTTGCCATTTCTCGAGGCACTGACGAAGTACATAGCTTTTACCAACACCGGTACCTCGATAGCAATGGTATGAATCTGGTCGTTTTACAAGGCCTATTTTGAGGCCTCTTGTGCAGATGTTTTCATAACTCAGCCCTCAAGCACTGCCGATACCACTGTATCAATCGCTCCTCATCATAACCTTGTTCTTCAAATGGCAAGCGACGTAAGCGATGTTTTCAAAGCTAATCGTGCCGCCACCGCGAAGGTCTTCCGCTGTAATTTGGTTGCGACTGGCGAAAGGCTACGCCAGAGCACGAGCCGTATCATCATCGTAATGTCTGGGCGATGTCCATCACGCACGACACGTGATGCTCGCTTTTGCAGCAACACATCATCAGATGGGATGATGCTGGCAATACTTCACGGGCTTAGTAATAAACGTTCGTGCGGGCCTGGTCGATTCCTAGTAGACGCCTGCGGCTAGCATCGTGTCGCCAGCGAGCGACAGATTACCTCCATACGTTGTGCCGGGGTCCGCATTCTCCATGAGACCATAACAGATGAGTCGAAACGGTCTAGCAGCTGAGTCTAAGGTCGCTGCTTCAGGATTCATCGTTCCTACGAGGATAAAACGAGATGGATGAGTGGCTCCACCTTCCCGTTCAGTATTCACCCCATAGCTGCCACGTCTAACAGAAAATATCTACAATGTGGTCATCTAATAGATTAACCTCATCTACGTAGAATATTTTGATGGGCTGCATCATCACCAGTTCAAAAGGCTTTTACACCTCTTGCAATGCCTTTTCGAAGTTATGGATCTACAACACGATCTTCAGTAGCATTGATAGGTAGCTCAACAGCGACATCGCTGATGCGCCTGCTCCATAGGGTAACAGATTCGCTAAAGCACGTACAGCCGTAGACTTAGCGGTGCCTATCGCCTTCAATTAACACACCGCCGATTGATGGGTTTAGCGTTGAGCAACAAGGTAATTTCATTTCATCTTGACCAACAATAACGGTAAATGGATATAGCATACCTAACCTCCTCAGATTCGCAATACAAATAATCACCATACTAATAAATCAATAACCCTAGGAAAACGCTAAAGTATCGTAATCCATTCTAACTATTTTGGATGGATCAATGAACATTTTCTCAGGTAACTTCGGTTCTTTGAAAGTCATCAATCTTTTGTAGTTCCTTTTTAGAATACAGAGATACGTTGATATTTGAGTATGGATCGTAGTCTGCTGCAGACAAGTGGGCAGCTTTAAGTTATCTGCAGTGAGCACCTCTGCGGCGTTCATCAACGATGCGACCATCGCTTATCAAGACGGGCTTAGTGCAATGTTGGCCGCTAATTTAAGTATGAACGACGATTAAAAATCGTTTTGCCTTCGATCATAATCTGCGCCCCTCATGAGAAAGATATCGTCAGCATATACTAGATCGAGGGCAGCCGTCGGCTCATCTGTAATAGGACCTCTGTTTGTTGTGCCAAAGCCCTTTCGCTAAGAATATCCGTTGGCGCTCCGCCGCCAAAGATTGTACAGAACGATTCCGCAGGATGATAAACGCCTACCTCTTTCGCAGCCTGTTCAGCGATAACTTTATCTTCGGCCTTCTTGTTCCACCATTTCAAATAAGGATAACGAGCGGTCATCATAATATCGATAGCTTCATAATCCAGAAGAGCATTTTGAACTGTTGCATATACGCCACATGATGAGCGATTTCTTTATCGCTTAAAGAAGATCTTTACCATCCCGAAATATTTCCACCAGATGTGGGATAAAGGCCACGCAGTACTTTTAACAACGTTGTTTACCCAGAACCATTAGGGCCGATGTGCGACAAACTCTGCGGTCAGTAGCCGGATCGTCTTTCACAATGGTGGTCTCCCCTAATGTGACAGATAGAATTGAACATCTAGTTTCCGTAGGCCCTCCTTTACAGCTGTGATGAAGTAAATATAGAAAATATGGTGCCCCTAATGGAGCCGTCTTGATACCTCGCCGAATCTCAACTGGCTGAAACAGCCTTGCGACTAATGTATCACAAATACGAGGAATAATGCTGCTCAACGGCCGCCATAGGCAATAATGTTCGATGATCTGGCCCTATAGATACACTATTATGTAGTACCACAAGACCTACAAGCCAATGGAACCACTGACGCACCGCGGTAGCGGTAACGACAGATGCCAAAACGGGAATAGCGTGCGATACGCCATACATGAGGCCAGGCACGCGCCTCTGTTCGCCGAGAAGGTACATTCAGGTGACGGCGGGCATATTGTATAACATGCCCGTAGTGATGTTTACCTTTGGTGAACGTGGTCCAGCGACGAAAATCAGTCCACCTGTCAAAATGGAGTTGCAAGGGTATTCATTAATCGTAGTCAAAATGCCGATGTGGCTTGCCGGGCGACATACTAACAGCTACACCTGCTAGCAACTAATGTGTTCGTGTCGAGCTTGTTATTGCAATGTTAACAATATGTGTCCAACGGGTAAAGGCTCCTACGAAGGCAAAGGCAGGCGTATGAGCGTGCCAGAGATGTACGAGGCGATGGCGATAACTGCACGAGAGATGCCCCTGCGGATACGCCCGCTGTAACTGGTCTGCCGGGATTTGAAAACGCCTTGCTTAACGGCGCCAGCTGTTGCCAATGCACCGCCTGGTAGTCCTATGAGGCGCGGCGTGCGGATAAGCCTCATACGGCCTCTTGTTCAGCAGAAATAGTTCGGTAAAACTCACTGGTATGCCATACCGTTTCAAAATGCTGGACTTCCTCAATGAATCCTCTAATGGTCCCTACATGGAGCCTTAATAAGCTCACGATACATGTATTTTAATCAAGTTATGGCGCGTGCGTTGTGTCTGTTTGATCGCTTGAGATTCCGGCACCAATTGATTACAGTATACATGGCTGCTCCGCTTCCCAATATGCTGATTCATATGGTATATAAGTACGCTGCCGGTAAAACGCGATTTTCCTTGATAGCCCAGCAGATTTTGAAGGCCGGATTTTTCAATATGATCTTAGGTCTTGTCCATTCCCTTATGGGATGGAATAAAGGCTGTGGTCTAGTTCATGGCTAATGCCGCTCCTCCCCCAAAGGGTATGTGCAGCAGTAAGCCAATCCGATTCAGTGCATTATAGATATATGTAATGACACATATCATCAAAAGGCTTCCTGTTCCCGTATGTCAGGTATAGATGATACAAAGAGAACCGTCTTGCGCTGCTCGGTGGAATAGATTCTGCTGAGTGCTATTTCATCTGACTACGATGAATCTCCGAATGTAAAAAGCTACCATACCATCTTCGCCGATAATATAGGCAATATCCATCACATTCTAAGATAACTCCGTCCACCGTGAAGGGTAAGTGCCACAACAGTAGCTATGCCCATGTGCCGTAAGCCATAGATAACATCAGCCGATATATAATCTTCGGCGCTATAGCAGGATCGTTTCAAGGCTGATTTTCTCCAAAGGATACGAACTCAACACTGGTTTGCAACTTTGCGCCTTCGCCTCTGGCGAATATTCCTCATGGTGACGATTTATTAATACCTGCTAAACGTTCTGGTTCTATAAGTCCCAACAGCAGCTTC
>BNJU01003003.1_pt1 | contig 126617 bp, 133 predicted proteins | sample 8539281 | NCBI WGS metagenome assembly BNJU01 (sample SAMD00202456, study PRJDB9452) | human saliva metagenome | isolation source: human saliva | place: Japan | reverse complement strand
GGCACATTCCGAAGAATGTTTATTGCCCTTTGCACAAAAATATCATGTGTTTGCTCCTCAAAAGCAGGCGTATATTTATCGCTTGCATTGAGGTAGTTTTGACTCATGGTTTTGTGGATAATCTCATCACTCAGCTTATCGAAATGTTTGACTTTTTCGAGCGCAGACTTACCGGCACCATGCCCAAATGCTTCAGCCATCTTTTCTATATCCGATTGGCTCAACATATCCTCAAGGTTTCCACCATGCTGTTGGAAACTTCTTATCTTTTTCAAAATATTTTTTCCCTGAGCCGAAGAGAAAAAACGGTTGGTTACATCCACTTCTTCTTGTGTAAATACTTTCTGTACGGCACGCTTTTCTTCATCCAACCATTGTTTTTTCAACTCAGGGCGGCTCAAATCGTCTTGCATGTTTTTCATATAACGACTGATGACCGCCTTCATCTGCGCTTTTTGAGCTTTGGGCGTCATCGTTAACAAGCGTTCATTGTCCTCTTTATTCACCATCTCCAAAGAACGTTGCACTTTCTCGCTATAATTACTGCTTATCCCTTGAATCTCCAACCATTTCATTGCAGATTCATCACTTGGTTTAGCAGCTAAGCTTTGAGTGGATACAAATAAAGCTGCGCAAGCGACCAACAAATATTTTAACTTCATGATTTACTCCTATCGCGTAGTTTGAAGATCATCTTTAAAACATCTGTGAAACATCTATAAGCATTTAGATTGAAACATTCGCGGATACAAACGCCGCCAAGTCCGGCTCAATTATCGCATAAACAGGCAAGACCCACACATGATTCAGGCCGTGGTCGTCTGAAAATTTGACCGCATCCTTTTCCGTGATAATCACCACATCTGCGTCCGGCAAATCCGCGGCCGTAATATCTGCATGATCAGGCAAGGCAACGGTTTGTTTTCAAAGCGATATTCATGCTTTGCAACGTATTGAAAAAACGCTCCGGCTTGGCGATACCGGCGACGGCGGCGACGGTTTGATTTCCCAAACCCGCCAAATCCAATTTTTCAGACGGCCTGTTCAAACGGTAAATCTGCCCTGTTTCAATATGGCTGGCAAACATATTTTCAGACGGCCTGAATGCCGTATCTGCTTTTCCGCCACTGACGACGACCGCATCAACGGAAGCCAATCGAGACAAAGGTTCGCGCAAGCTGCCGTTGGGCAGTAAATCCAAATTGGTGCGTCCAGTATCCGCCGCCGGAAATACGGCAATTTCCATATCGCGTTGCAAGGCATAATGTTGCAAGCCGTCGTCGGCCACAATCAATTCAAGTTCCGGATGCGCCGCAAGCAATGCCCTGCCTGCTTCTGCACGGCTGCTGCCTACCGCCGTCGGCGCACCGGTTTGGCGAAACAGCAATAAAGGCTCGTCGCCTGCATCTGCCGCGCTGCTGGCTGTATTCAATACATGAACCGCCTTGCTCTTGCGCCCGTAACCTCGGCTGATGATGCCGACCTTAACGCCCTTTTCCTGCAAACCCGACACCAGCGCGGCGACTATCGGCGTTTTCCCTGTCCCACCTGCATGGATATTGCCGACCATCACCACAGGCACTGGCAATTTTTCGCTTTTCAGACGGCCTGAAACAAAATCATCGCGCCGTTTCGCAGCAATTTTGGCAAACAGCTTGGACAATGGTTTTAACAGAAAAGACAAAAACGGATTGGGGGATTGCCAATGGCGTTCGATAATTTGGTGGAGTTTGGGCATACGCACGGCTTTTGAAGCGAAAATCAAACGATAATATAACACAAGCCCGCCCAGACAAGGCTGCCTGAACATGCGGCTTTGATAATATTAAAACAAAGGGCGAAAGTTTCATGAAAAACGAATACAACGAATCGCTCTAAAACCCTTATAATTCAACTTTCCCAAATTTTTCCCGTTTCGCAATGTCCGAACTCTTCGCGCCCTCCTCCATTTCCGTATCCGAACTCAACGCCCTCGCCAAAGCCTTGCTGGAAGACCATCTTGCCGGTTTGTGGATTGCGGGCGAAGTGTCCAACCTGACCCGTGCCGCCAGCGGACATTATTATTTCTCGCTCAAAGACAGCCGCGCGCAGGTGCGTTGCGCCATGTTTAAGGGGGCAGCCATGCGTTTGGCTAAGCCTTTGAAAGAAGGCGACCATATCGAGATATCAGGAAAAATCAGTATTTATGAAGCGCGGGGCGAATTTCAAATTACCGTAAACGAAGTACGGCTCAAAGGTTTGGGGCAGCTTTACGAAGCCTATGAGCGATTGAAGGCGCAGTTGCAGGCGGAAGGCGCGTTTTCAGCGGAACGCAAAAAACCGTTGCCTGCCCGTCCGCAATGTATCGGCATCGTCACCAGCCTGGCGGCGGCGGCTTTGCGCGATGTCGTGACCACCTTAAACCGCCGCGCACCCGAAATCCCCGTTATCGTTTATCCGACGCCCGTTCAAGGCACGGGCAGCGAGTTACAAATTGCCCAAGCGATTAAAACCGCTTCGCAACGCGCCGAATGTGACGTGCTGATTGTCTGTCGCGGCGGCGGCAGCATTGAAGACTTATGGGCGTTTAATGAAGAGCCGGTCGTACGCGCCATTGAAGCCTGCGCGATTCCGGTCGTCAGCGGCGTAGGACACGAAACCGATTTCACGCTCGCCGATTTTGTCGCCGACGTGCGCGCACCGACACCGACCGGCGCGGCAGAATTGGTCAGCCCCAACCGCCAAGAATCGCTACACCGCCTCGCCCAAGCGCAAGGCCGTCTGAAAACTGTTTTGGAACAACGCTATTTCGATGCCAGCCAAAAACTCGACTGGCTGGCGCGGCAAATCCGTCATCCGCGCCAAAAACTTGACGATCAGCGCGCTTCAATCAGCAAGCTGGCGCAAATGCTGTCTTACTCGATGACGCAAAACCTCCGCGCCCATACCGCCCGTTTTGAACGCCAAACCCAAACCCTGAAACATTGCCGTCCTGATGTTTCCGTTTACAAAAACAACATCGACCGCTTTCAGACGGCCTTGTCGCATTCCTTCCGCCAGCTGCTTGCCCACCGCCGTCAAAGCCTGACCGCCCAAGCCGCATTGCTCGAAGCCGTATCGCCACAGCATATTCTGGAGCGAGGTTTCTCCGTCGTCAAAAACACACGCGGACAAGTCATCCGCAATGCCGATACGTTGAAACAAGGACAGAAAACTGCACATCACTTTTGCCGACGGCGAAACCGACGTACGCGTGACCAAAGAGCAGGCGCAGGGCGAGTTGTTTGACTGACGGAATAAAGGCCGTCTGAAACTTTATGCCGATTGAAAGTGAAACTATGTCTGCCTTTTAAAAATCCTTAACCTGCCAATGCGGTATAATGCCTCATCTGCACACGCAGCATATACGGAAACATTATGGACAACGCACAAAATACAGAAAATCCGATTCCTCCACGCAACTCCATCCGCAAAAACAGCATTTACCTGCTGCCCAATTCCTTTACCATCGCCGCACTGTTTTGCGCGTTCTTCGCCATTACCCAGTCCATGCACGGACGTTATGAAACGGCGGCGATTGCAGTTTTCCTTTCCATGCTGCTCGACGGCATGGACGGACGCGTGGCGCGGCTGACCAACAGCCAAAGCGCGTTCGGCGAACAGCTCGACAGCCTTGCCGATATGGTCAGCTTCGGCGTGGCACCTGCCCTAATTGCCTACAAATGGCAACTTTGGCAGTTTGGCAAAATCGGCTATTCCGTCGCCTTTATCTACTGCGCCTGCGCCGCCCTGCGTTTGGCGCTGTTCAACACGCTTATCGGCAAAGTCGATAAACGCTGGTTTATCGGCGTTCCAAGCCCGACCGCCGCTGCGTTGATTGTCGGCCTGATTTGGGTCAATCACAGCATCGAACGTTTCCCCGGCGTGCATTGGTGGGCATTGGGTATCACCCTGTTTGCCGGCATTTCCATGATTGTGCAGATTCCGTTTTGGAGCTTCAAAGAAATCAACATCCGCCGCCAAGTGCCGTTTATGGGCATGGTGTTGGCCGTGTTGGTATTACTGCTCATCAACTGGAAGCCTTCGCTCGTCCTCTTCCTGTTTTTCCTCGGTTACAGCCTGTCCGGTTATGTGATGGCAGTCATCCGTTGGTTTAAAAACGCCATAAAACTCACAAACACGACAAGGCCGTCTGAAATGTGGTCTTGGGACATCATCCTTTCCCTGCTCGCCGTTGGCAGCGCGGCGGGCTTTATTGCCGGACTATTCGGCGTAGGCGGTGGTACGTTGATTGTCCCCGTCGTCTTATGGGCATTGCAACTGCAAGGCATAGGCGGCCACCCCTATGCCCAGCATCTTGCCATCGGCACTTCCTTTGCCGTAATGGTGTTTACCACCTTCTCCAGTATGTACGCCCAACATAAAAAGCACGCCATCGATTGGGCGACCGTCCGCCGAGATGACGCCGGGCATGATACTCGGCGTACTCCTCGGCGCGGCAACGGCAAAATATATGCCGACGCTGGCTTTGCAGGTTTTCTTTATTGCATTTCTTGCCTTTATCGCCCTCAAAACCCTACGCGATTCCAAACCCAAACCTTCACGCACCCTGCCTGCCCTCCCCGGCCTGACAGCCGTCGGCACGCTTTTTGGGGCGGCTTCGAGTTGGGTCGGTATCGGGCGGCGGTTCGCTATCCGTTCCATTCCTGCTGTATTGCAACTTTCCGGCGCACCGTGCCATCGGCACATCTTCAGGTCTGGCATGGCCGATTGCGATTGCCGGCACCATCGGCTATTTTGCCAACGGTTTGCATATTGCCAACCTGCCTGAAGGCGCGGCAGGCTTTATCTATCTTCCGGCCGTGGCCATATTGAGCGTTGCCACCATCCTCTTTGCTCCGCTCGGCGTAAAAACGGCGCACAAGCTGCCCGCCCGAAAACTCAAAATCGCTTTCGGCATCATGTTGCTGCTGATTGCCGCCAAGATGACTTGGAATTTGATACATTAAATCTTTCTTGTGAAAAGGCCGTCTGAAAATCTTTCAGACGGCCTTTTTGATTGCAAAGCAACAAACTAAATAAAACCTTTTTACCTTACCCGATTTGCCCCATCGCAAATACAGCCAAGCGCCATATCGCCCATCCTGCCACCAACAATCCGGCGCACAAACGAACCATGCGTTTTTGCAGAAAGGTTTTCAACTGCGCTGCAAATATGCCCATCGCAAGCAGGTTCGGCAATGTCCCCAATGCAAACGCCAGCATATACAGCCCGCCGTGCAAAGCATTACCGCTGCCCAAGGCATACAAAGACGCGCTGTATACCAAACCGCAAGGCAGCCAGCCCCAAAGCACGCCCACGCCAAAACAGGCTGGCACAGATTTAATCGGCAGCAATTTGTTCAGTAAAGGATTCAGGCGTTTCCATATCGGTTTGCCGATGCCTTCGATTTTGGTTGCGGCAGTCGAAATACCGGCAAGATACAGACCGAGCAAAAGCAGCAAGACATTGGCAGCAATATACAAACCGTTTTGAACCGCGCGCGTATCGTCTAAGGAAATGCCGACCTGCCCGACCAAGCCGACCAACAGGCCAATGACGACATAGCTGCTGATGCGCCCCAAGTTCAACAATACAATCAGCCCGATTCGGTTTAAATGTGGCGGTAGCTGCAAAGCAAATGCGCTGCTCAATCCGCCGCACATGCCGACGCAATGCGTTCCGCCGAAAAAGCCGAGTAGAAAAAGAGTAAGAAATGTGATTTCTTGATTCATGATTTTTAATGATTCAAACGAATGGATGAGGCCGTCTGAAACTTTTCAGACGGCCCTAAGAATGCAGGACAGGCTTTGCCGCCCATCCTTTTCACGCTTTAGAAAAGCAATTAACTGCGTGCGCGTACGTCAAATGCCTGACGCAAACCTTCGCCGATCATGACCAGCAAAAGCAGCATTACCGTCAGTGTAGCAACGGCAGACATGCCAATCCACCATGCGTCCAAGTTGTCTTTGCCTTGCGCCAGCAACTCACCCAAACTTGCCTGTGAGGCAGGTACGCCCAAGCCCAAGAAGTCCAAACTGGTCAGGGCAAGTACGGCGCCAGAAATACGGAAAGGCAGGAAGGCCAATACCGGCGTCAAGCTGTTGGGCAGGATATGGCGCCACATGATTTCACGGTTGCCCACACCCATCGCGCGCGCCGCCAAAACATAATCGGTCTGACGGTTTTTCAAAAACTCGGCACGGACATAGTCGGACAAGCCCATCCAGCCGAAAAGCGACAGCAACACCAGCAAAATCAACAGCCCCGGATTAAAGAACGAAGACAGGATAATCAGGAGGTACAGCTCCGGCATACCGCCCCAAACCTCGATAAAACGCTGCATCAGAAGGTCGGTTTTACCGCCGAAATAACCCTGCACCGCGCCTGCAACCACGCCGATTACGGTAGTCACCACAGTCAACACCAAGGCAAACAGCAGCGAATCACGGAAACCGTAAACCAAGCGCGCCAACAGGTCGCGGCCGCGGTCGTCCGTTCCCAAGATATGCCGTTCGGACGGTTTGGCCGGATCGGGTGCCGTATCAAAATCGTTCAAGGTATCGGCATCGTAAGGATTGGGCAGGTAAAGGGCAAAATTGCCGTCTGAAGTAATGTTATGGCGGATAAGCGGATCCAGATAATCCGCAGGCGTATCGAAATCGCCGCCAAATGTGGTTTCGTTGTATTCGTTTACCAAGGGGAAGAAATACTCGCCCTGATAGCGTATCCACAAAGGTTTGTCGTTGCTCCACAAAGGCGCAAGCAAAGTGACGACAAACAAAACGGCCAAAATCCGCAAAGCCAACCAACCGCGCTTATGCTGCTTAAAGGCTTGCCAAGTAGGGTTTGAAGTAGATTTTTTCTTTTTCATGGTTCGAAACATTCTTTAATAATGGATTGAAGATATTTTCAGACGGCCTTATTTCTGTCCGCCAAAGTGAATACGCGGATCGACCCATGAATAAGAAATATCCGACACCAATTTAGCCAACAACCCCATCAGCGTGAACACATACAGCGTACCCATTACGACAGGATAATCGCGTTTCATCACTGCCTCGTAAGACAGCAAACCCAACCCATCCAGCGAGAACAACGTTTCAATCAACAGGCTTCCGGTAAAGAATGCGCCGATAAATGCGGCTGGGAAACCGGTAATCAGAGGAATCATGGCGTTGCGGAAAATATGTTTCCACAGAATCTGCTTCTCAGGCAAGCCCTTGGCTCGCGCGGTATAAACATATTGACGGCGGATTTCTTCAAGGAACACATTTTTCGTCAATACAGTCATCACCGCCAAGTTGCCTGCCACCGAAGCGGTAATCGGCAAGGCCATATGCCACAAATAATCTTTGACTTTACCTGCCCAAGAGAGCGTATCGAAATCATCGCCGACCAAGCCGCCCTGCGGAAACCAGGCAAAAAAGCTGCCGCCGCCAAACAACACCAGCAACACCAAACCCAATACAAACGGCGGTACGGTATAGCCGACCAAAATGATCATACCCGTAATCGTATCGAAACGGCTGCCATCCCTGACCGCCTTGGCAATACCCAACGGAATACATATCAAATAAGTCAGGAAAAACGTCCACAAACCCAAACTCATCGATACCGGCATTTTCTCTTTTACCAACTCAAATACGGTTTGGTGGTGGAAAAAGCTCTCGCCCAAATCGAAACGGGCGAATTTCCATACCATATCGACAAAACGCGTCACTGGCGGCTTGTCGAAACCGTATAAAGCATTCAACGCGGCCAAATCTTCCGCACTGATGCGGTTGCCGTTTTTGGCCAAAGTTCCAGGCATGTTGTGTCCTGCTGTTTCACCGCCAACTGCACCCTGCGTCAGCTGCTGAACCATCTGCTCCACCGGACCGCCGGGGACAAACTGAATCACGGCAAAGGTAATCGCCAAAATCCCCAACAGCGTGGGAATCAAAAGGAGCAAACGATGAAAGATATAACGCCACATGGTTAAGTGTTCCTCTATTTTTTTGATTTGAAGGCCGTCTGAAACCGCTGACTTCAGACGGCATATAGTAACGGATTAATAAGCGTTTGGCCGATGATTTACTTCTCCAACGCCTCCTGCAATTTCTTCTCAATCAAATCCGTATCAAACGATTTGGCAATCAGCTCAAGCGGGAATCACGGCGCCATGAAACTTGGTTTGCGCCCCATTGACCGTCCACCCAGTTCAGCCATACCCATGTACCGAGCACTTGGAACACGCCTTTGGCGCGCACGAGACCGTCTGTAAATTTAGGGCAGGTCGTTGAAGAAGTCGGTCAGCTTTTCGCCGTCGAAATCACGTCCGGCAGGGAAAAGTGAAGCCTTGAGACTGGAAGCCCATGGTGTTGTCCGGCAGGGCTTTGAGGCGGTAGCGCGATTTTTCGACAACGGGAATATCAAGCCATTGGATGTCAAGTTGCGCATTTTGTACTTCAACCACTTTGGCTTTGGGCGGGAACAGCTTTGGCCGCTTTATCGTGAAACTCGGCCAGCTGCTCGGGCGTGCACAAGTCGGTTTTGCTGGCGACCAATACGTCGCAAATGCCGATTTGGTCTTTATACAAAGCTTGTTGCGCGTAATCGGGATTAATGAATTGGCGCGGATCGACAACGGTAAAGACCGCGCCGATTTCCAGCATACTGTCGAGCGGCTTGGCTTTCAATTCGTCGATAACGCTGGCGGCGTGCGCCAGACCGCTGGCTTCAATCATCAAGCGGTCGGGTTGGGCATCGCGCAGCATTTTTTGTACGGTCGTACCCATTTGCGCGCCGGCAGTACAGCACAAACAGCCGCCGGCGATTTCTGCCACGGGAATGCCGTTGTCGCTCAAGACGGCGCCGTCAATGCCGATTTCGCCAAATTCGTTGACGATGATGACCCATTTTTCATTCGGGTCTTTTTGCGCCATCAGACTTTTGAGTGCAGTGGTTTTACCTGTTCCGAGGAAGCCTGAAATCAGGTGGACTTTAGTCTTTTTTACTTCTGACATTTTTTACAAATTCCTGTTAAAACAACATGTTCTTCTTTTAATGAGAAACCGGTTTCGGCCACGCCTGCACGCAATGCCGCCCATTCTTGGCTCAAGGTCTGCTCATCTGCCGTACCGCATTCGGTACAAACCAAAATAAACGCGCTGTGGTGCGCTTCGGCTTCTTCGTGGTCATGGCAATGGTCGTTGCACTCGTGCTGCGCGTGGCTGCACAGAATATAGCCGTTGACCGCCGCCACTTTGTGCAAAACGCCCTGCTCCGCCCAAAAATCAAGGGCGCGGTAGGCCGTCGGCGGCGCAACCACGCCCTCGCTTTGCTGCTGCATCTGCGACAGAACGTTGTAGGCTTTAATCACGCCGCTTTGTTTCAAAACAATATCAAGCACTTGCTCGCGCAATGCGGTTACCTGCACACCATCGCGCTGCGCTTGTTCTAAGATTTTTTGTTTGATTGCGTTCATAACTGAAACAGCCTTTCAGACGGCCTTGTTAATAAAAAATTACATTATAACGTGTTTGTTCAATTTCAGATAACAAAGAGGCCGTCTGAAATGTTCAGACGGCCTGATGCCGATTACTTAAACCAAGATTTTATTTTTCCAAACAAAGACATGCTTTGTTTTTCAAACGTTTCTGCCTTCACCGGAGCAGGCGCGTCACGGTAAACTTTCATGCCTGCAAAGGTCTGGGCAACCGGCATGATTTCGATGGAATTGACGTTCATCCGCGAAGGACGTTGATAGAGCCACAAAGCGGTATCGGCAATATCTTGCGGCTGGATAAACTCGACATTCTCATAAACCTCGGCCGCACGCCGATCGTCGCCTTTGAAACGGACGTTGGAAAACTCGGTATCGCCGCACAAGCCCGGTTCGATATTGGTAATGCGGATATTTTTATCTGCCAATTCGGCGCGCAGGTTCATACTGAATTGGCGCACAAAAGCCTTGGTCGCGCCATAGACATTACTGCCGGAATAAGCATAACTGCCGGCAATCGAACCCAAATTGATGATGTAGCCCTGTTTGCGCGCTACCATTTGCGGCAAAATCTGGCGGGTCAGAAAAGTCAGGCCGATGATATTGGTTTGAATCATGGTTTCCCAATCGCCAAAATCGGCTTTATCGGCGGAATCCAAACCCTAAAGCCAAACCGGCGTTGTTGATCAGGCAATCGATTTCGGACAAATGCTCGGGCAGGCTGTTTCAAAGCGTTTTGAATCGACTCCGTACGCGAAACATCCATTTCCAACGGGTAAAACTGCTCGCCCAATTCTTCTGCCAACTGCTGCAATTTGTCTTCGCGCCGTGCCGCGCCGATGACATGATAGCCTGCCGCAACAAAGGTGCGGCACATTGCCGCGCCGAATCCTGCCGATGCCCCGGTAATCAAAATTGCCATATCGTTTCCTTTCTGTACTCGTTTCAGACTTTGGGTTTAAGGTATGATAACGCCTTATCAGACGGCCTGAGTGTTTGGCCGGCTGATTTTAAATTTAACGATAATCATATCATCACAATAGGACACACTCCATATGAAAACCCGTTTTATCCCAGTTGCGCTGGCAGCAATGGCGCTTACGCTTTCCGCCTGCGGCGGCAGCGGCGCGCCTTCCCAGCCTAAAGGCCCGATTTCCGAAGACCGTACGGCCGCGTTCAAATCCATGATGCCTGAGTTTACCCGCATGGGCAAAATGGTCAAAGACGAAGAGCCTTACGACGTAGAAAAATTCAAACAAGCCGCCGCAACCTTCGCTGAAAACAGCAAAAAACCGTTCACCCTGTTTGAATCCGACCCTCAAGGCAACGGCCGCGCCCTGCCTGCCATCTGGACAGACACAGCAACATTCAAAGCCGAAGAAGAAAAATTCGTCGCAGCGGTTGAGAAACTCAACGCCGCCGCCCAAACCGGCAAACTCGAAGAAATCAAAGCCGCTTACGGCGAAACCGGTGCAACCTGCAAATCCTGCCACGACACATTCCGCGGTCCGGAATAAGGCTTAAAGCAATAAAGGCCGTCTGAAATATCATTTTCAGACGGCCTTTTCTTCAACTGACTTCAAATCTTTCTATATCGACTTTATATTTTGCATTTCATGTTTTTTTACCGGTTTCATTTGAAACCGACGGCTCAATTCACATATCGCAATCAAATTTTCTTCTTCCGGCTGTTTAAATTCAATTAAATCTCGCCTTTTCTCGACCAACCAAATTCAAATTCAGACCTGCTTTATCTTTTCAGCCAGATGAATCATATGCGGGTTGGATTATCTCCTGAAACAAAAATTTTGCTTTATTTTTTTAACAAATAAAAAAACCATTATCAAAATATTTGTAAAGTTTAATAATATGTTATATAGTAGCAACTTCGTTTCTGAGGTAACTATCATGAATCCGAATTTCAAATTAAATCTACTAACATTATCTTTACTGGCTATAACAAGTATCGCACACGCAGAAGACGAGGTTTCAACTCAAGAGCTTGATGAAATTCAAGTCAAAGGCAAACACATTGCCAAAGAGAAAAAAGTTTTTACCGAAGGCCAAGCCAAAAGTTCGCGTGAACGCGTTTATCAATCCAGCGAAAACATCGATACCATCGTTCGGAGCATGCCCGGCGTTTTCACCCAACAAGACAAGGGATCGGGGGTATTGGCGGTCAATATCCGTGGCGATAGCGGTTTGGGACGCGTCAATACGATGGTTGACGGCGTAACCCAAACTTTCTATTCCACTTCTGCCGATGCCGGACGCAGCGGCAGCTCCTCCCAATTCGGTACGGCACTGGATCCCAATTTTATTGCCGGCGTCGATGTAACCAAAGGCAGTTTCTCGGGTGCCAACGGCATCAATACCTTATCCGGTACAGCCAATTTCCGTACTTTACGGGTAGACGATGTGGTACACGGAAACAATACCTTCGGCCTCTTGACCAAAGGATTGACCGGCACAAACAGCACCAAAAGCAACTTTATGGCAACCGGAGCGGTACAAAAATGGTTTGACAGCGGTGCGCGCCTTGGCGCGTTATATGGTTACAGCCACCGTAATGTCGAGCAAAACTATAAAGTGGGCGGCGGCGGTCAGCGTATCGGCAATTTTGGCGAAGAATATTTGGACCGTAAAAAACAAGAATATTTTGAGAGCAACTTATTGAAATTCGACCACGAACAAAATCTCTGGGTTCGTGACTTTTCCAAACGTAATGCAGTCGGTAAAAGCTATTGGGACTACCCTTTCTCCAAAAAATATAACGATCCTGAGGTTTTGCAAAGAGATTATGTCGATGACTTGGAAAGAAGCTGGAAAGAGAATTTGGCACCGCAATGGGATCTGACACCTATCGACCCTACCAGCCTGCAACAACGCTCAAACAGCCATTTGGTCAAAGTGGAATACGAAAACGACAACAACAAGCTGGATCTTCAGCTTCGTAGCATGAACAATCGTATCGGCAGCCGCAAAGTAGAAAACCGCAACTACCAAGCCAATTACAATTTAAACATTGGCGATTATGTCGATTTAAACGTATTGGCCGCCCATAATCTGGGAAAACAAAAATATCCGAAAAACTCACGTTTTTCAGGATGGGGACTGCTTGATTATTTGGAAACCAAAAACACAGCCAATCTTTTGGATATCAACAACAGCTTTTCTTTCAAACTTCCCCAAAAAACAGATTTAAAAGCTACCGTCGGTTTCAATTTCTTTAAAAACCAATACAGTAAAAACCGCTTTCCGGAAGAGCTGAGCCTGTTTTACGACGGCCCGGATCAAGATGCCGGCCTGTACAGCTTTTTAGGCCGCTTCAAAGGCGACAAAGGAATATTTCCTCAAAAATCAACCATATTGCAACCTTCAGGCCAGCAAAAATTCAATACGTTCTATTTTGATACTTCCTTGAAAAAAGGCATTTATCAATTGAATTACAGCGCCAATATGGTCAACTACCGCTACAAGGGCGAATATACCGACTACTTCAATACCCAAGAAGACTTTAAAAAAGCATTTGGAGAAGATTCTGAAATTTATAAACAGCATTGCACGCCAAGCTGCGACCTTTACGAACCGGTTTATACCAAATCCGGTAAAAAGCATGCGGTAAACCATTCGGTGGCATTAAACATCAATGTCAACGACTACTTTATGCCGTTTATCAGCTATTCGCGTACGCATAGAATGCCGAATATTCAAGAAATGTATTTTTCACAAATCGGCGACTCAGGCGTCAATACCGCCCTCAAGCCGGAACAGGCCAATACTTACCAAATAGGCTTCAATACCTTCAAAAAAGGGATTTTCAAGCCGGACGATGTATTGGGTTTCAAACTGGTCGCCTATCGCAGCAGGATAAACAACTATATCCACAATGTTTATGGCAAATGGTGGGATTTGGATAAAGCACCCAGCTGGGTAACCAGTACCGGCCTGCAATACTCTATCCAGCATCGAAACTATGCCAAACCTGTCCATAAAAATGGTTTGGAAGTGGAAATGAACTATGATTTCGGCCGCTTTTTTACAACCCTGTCTTACGCCTATCAAAAAACCAACCAGCCGACCAATTATAGCGATGCCAGCGAATCGCCCCGCAACTCTTCTAAAGAAGACCAAATCAAACAAGGCTACGGCTTAAGCAAAATTTCCCGCTTACCCCGAGATTACGGTCGGTTTGAATTGGGGTCCCGATGGTTGGGCAACAAATTGACCATCGGCGGCATTATGCGCTATTACGGCAAAAGTACACGGGCAACGACTGAGGAGGAATTTGTTGACGGTACAACCGGCGCCAATACCTACTCTTCACACCAAATGGGCAGAAGGGTGATCAAAAAAACAGAAAGCATCAACAGACAGCCGCTGATTTTTGATTTCTATGCCAATTATGAACCGAAGAAAAACCTTATCCTTCGTTTCGACATTCAAATGCGTTCAATAAACGCTATATCGATCCTTTGGATGCCGCAAACGATGCCGCAACCCAGCGCTATTTCAGCGTATTTGAAAGAAAAGGCGGTTTAGATGATGAGGAAGTCGAATGCGATGCCAACGGTTTATGCAATGGCAAATATGGCGGCACGACGCGCTCCGTATTGAACAACTACGCACGAGGCAGGACTTTGCTGTTTACCATCAGTTATAAATTCTAAACCTATCCATCAGCATTCTTAATATTGCACTGATTAAAAAGCCGGTAAACACAATGTTTGCCGGCTTTTTTCAATATATTCTCAAAATTTTCTTCATCTATACACAATAAAAAACCTGCCCTTGCGGGCAGGTTTTCAATAATGACGGATTACAGGCCGCTCAGACGGGCAGTATCGTGTGCAATCATCAATTCTTCGTTGGTAGGAATCACAACGGCAACAGCTTTGCTGTCGGCAGTGGTAATCACACCGGCATTGCCGAAGCGGGCTTTCAGGTTGGCTTCTTGGTCGATGTGCAGACCGAGGAAGCCCAAGTAGCCCAATACGCGTTCGCGGATGATGTCGGAGTTTTCACCGATACCGCCGGTAAAGACCAATGCGTCCAAACCGCCTGCCGCTACTGTCATGCTGCCAATGTATTTAGCTAAGCGGTAGATGAACATTTCCAAAGCCAGTTTGGCGCCTGGATGACCTTTGGCAGCTTCTTCTTCGATGGTGCGGCAGTCGTTAGACAAACCTGAAATACCGAGCAGACCTGATTTCTTGTTCAGCATTTCGGTGATTTGGGCGATGGTCATGTTGGCATTTTCAGCCAAGAAGCTGAAAACTGAAGGGTCGATATCGCCGCTGCGGGTACCCATGACCAAACCTTCCAGCGGAGTCAGACCCATGCTGGTATCGCGTGATTCGCCATTGGCGACGGCGGTAATAGATGCGCCGTTACCCAAGTGGGCAATCACCATGCGCAGGTCTTTTTTGTCTTTACCGAGGAAACGGGCGGTTTCATCAGAAACGTAGCGGTAGCTGGTACCGTGCGCGCCGTAGCGACGCAAGCCGTATTTTTCATACAATTCATGTGGAACAGCGTAGGTGTAGGCATGTTCCGGCATGGTTTGGTGGAAGGCGGTGTCGAATACGACAACGTTAGGCAAACCTTTGAAAATGCTTTGTGCGGCACGCAGACCCAAGAGGTGCGCAGGGTTGTGCAGCGGAGCGAGCGGAATACATTTTTCGATACCAGCGATAACATCGTCGGTAACCAAAATGGATTCGCTGTACAATTCGCCGCCGCTTACCACGCGGTGGCCGATCGCGCCGATGCGGCTGTCGAGGCCGTGGGCTTTGAGTTCTTCCATCAGGGCTTCAACTGCACCGGTGTGGTCGGGCTTGGCAGACAGGTCGACTTTGTGTTTTTCGCCGTTGAATTTGAAGGTGATGTAGGCATCGGGCAGATTGAGCTTTTCTGCCAGGCAGCTCAGCAATACTTCGCCGCTGTCGTTATCCAATACGGCACCTTTGAGGGAAGAGCTGCCGCAGTTCAAAACCAAGATTAATTTTTGTGTCATTTTATGCTCCTTGAGGTTTCAGACGGCATTTTTGTCGGGACCTGACTGCGGCTCCGGCTATGTTGCACCCCTTGTGGGACGTAGTGGGTAGCGGTCTGAACAGATTAACAAAGTAAACGTCGTATTCTAACAAAAAATGTAATCGGCTGCTTGACTTAATATTTGATGTAAAATGGACGGAATTTTATTTTAGGCCGTCTGAAAAAATGACGGCGGTTTTGAAGATTTCCCGATATGCATTATTTCAGTATCCACACTCAAGACGGCGAACATGCCGGATTTTTTATTATGTTGGCAGACGATGAATCGCAAAATCCGCCGCAAAGCGGACGCTTCGCAATCAAGCTGCAAAAGCGAAGACGCAGCCGAAGCAGCGGTATTGTCGCCTTTTGAGCAAACCGATATCCCACAATACTGGCGCGTGGTTAAAGACCGTATCGAATTGTTTTTTGACGATAAAAATATCGGTGCGTTGCGCAACGAATATCTGACCATCAGCGGTAAAACCTTTATCCTGACCGATTTGACCGGAGCGATGTAATGGAAAGTATGTTTATCCTTGTCCCCATCAGCATTATTTTGGCCTTTATCATCGGCTGGTTTTTCTGGTGGTCGGGTAAAAACGGACAGTTTGACGACCTTGAAGGACCTGCGCACCGCATTTTGATGGACGACGACTCCACTGAAAAACTGATCGAAAAAGACGAAGACAAAGAATCCAAACAATGAGCCTTAAAAAAGACAATCTGAATTTCCACACAACCCGCCGTTTTGCGCCGCTCTTTGGGACGCAGTTTTTGGGCGCGTTGAACGATAATATGTTCAAAACCGCATTATTCGTGATGATCAGTTTTTACGGTTTGGGTAAAAACGACTTTCTGCCGCCCAGCCAAATGCTGAACTTGGGCGCAATGCTGTTTATCCTGCCCTACTTCCTGTTTTCCGCGCTGTCAGGGACAGCTGAGCAACAAATTCGATAAAGCAGTTTTGGCGCGTTGGATCAAGCTGTTGGAAATCATCATCATGGCAGTGGCGGCGTATGGCTTCTATATCCAATCCGCGCCTTTGCTTTTAATCTGCCTGTTTTGCATGGGTACGCAATCGACTTTGTTCGGCCCGCTGAAATACGCGATTTTGCCCGATTACCTCAACGACAAAGAGCTGATTATGGGCAACAGCCTGATTGAATCGGGTACGTTTATCGCCATTTTGCTCGGCCAGATTTTGGGCACAGCAGTCGCAGGCGTTTCACCGTATATTGTTGGCGGTTTGGTGTTATTGGTCGCCGTCGGCGGCACGATGACCAGCCTGTTTATGCCGTCTGTACCCGCTAAAATGCCGGACACAAAAATCGAATGGAACATCATCAAAGGCACGAATTCACTGATTCGTGAAGCAGCAGCCGATCGTCCCGTATTCACGTCCATCATTGGTATTTCATGGTTTTGGTTTATCGGCTCGGTTTATACCATCCAACTGCCGACGTTCACGCAAATCCATTTGGGCGGCAACGATAATGTGTTCAACCTGATGTTGGCGCTGTTCTCCATCGGTATCGCCATCGGCTCGGTATTATGCGCCAAACTCAGCCATGAGCGCCTGATTTTGGGCTTGGTTACCATCGGCACGCTGGGGCTGACGGTCTGTGGATTATTGCTGGTGTGGCTGACCCACGGCCAACGCTTTACCGAATTAAACGGCATTATTTGGTTTTTATCGCAAGCCCAAAGCGTATCCGATTATGCTCGTGATGTCGGCCATCGGCTTTTTCGGCGGCTTCTTCTCCGTACCGCTCTACACTTGGCTGCAAACCGCCAGCAGCGAAACCTTCCGCGCCCACGCCGTCGCCGCCAACAACATCATCAACGGCGTGTTTATGGTGTCGGCCGCCATTTTGAGCGCGGTTTTGCTGATGTTGTTCGACAGCATCACGCTGCTGTATTTGATTGTTGCCGTGGGTAATCTTCCGTTGATTGTTTACCTCATCAAACGGGAACCGAAATTTATCGGGGATTTGACCGCTTTGTTGAAAATCAGCAAATAAGGCCGTCTGAAATGTATCCCCACCATGCACATTTTCACTGTTCAATCGCGTGGACAGCTTGTGCATAAATCAGATTACTGTCTGATTTAACATTAAAAAACAGGACTGCCTAAATTTTAAGCACAACTTTACCGCCAAACAAAATGCACATTTTCCCCAAACAAGCGTGTGCAAAGGCTGTGAATAAGTAAGCTTAATAATTGATATTTCAAAGTAAAATAATATTTGATTAATTTTTAGGCAGTTTATTAAAGGCCGTCTGAAACCTTTTTCAGACGGCCTGAGAGTATAATAACCACCTACCTTATAGTTCCCAAACGATATGATTTATCCATGGCATGAAACCCAATGGCAACAGCTCGCCGCCCATTGGCAAAACCGTCCCAACGCCTGGCTGTTTACCGGCAAAGAAAATACCGGCAAAACCGAGTTTGCCCGCTTTGTCGCGCAGGCATTGCTGTGCGAATCGCCCAAGTCCGGTCATGAACCCTGCGGCGAGTGCGCTTCGTGCCATTTGTTCAGCCAAAACACCCATCCCGACTTTTACGAACTCACGCCGGAAATTCCCGAAGGCGAGGCAACGGGACGCAAACTCCTGCAAATCAAAATCGATGCCGTGCGCGATATTGTGGAAAACATTTACCTGACCGCTGTCCGCGGCGGCCTGCGCGTGGTATTGGTACATCCGGCGGAAAGCATGAATACACAGGCGGCAAACGGTTTGTTGAAAGCTCTGGAAGAGCCGCCGCAACACGTCGTTTTCCTGCTCGTTACCCATGCGCGCGACAAACTCCTGCCCACCATCAAAAGCCGTTGCCGCCAGATGGTGCTGCCCTCGCCTACCCATGAGCAGGCTGCGGCATACCTGCGCCAACAGGGCGTGGAAAACGCCGAAGCCTTATTGGCATTCCACAGCGGTGCGCCTTTATTCACGCCGACTCCCGAATTGGACGCATTACGCGAAGAGTTGCTGACGCTGCTGGCTGCCCCGCGCCTGTTGGCCATACTCGACTACGCCGCCGCGTTCGACAAACAAAAACAACCGCTGGCCGTTTTCATCGACTGGCTGCAAAAGTGGCTGATGGATGTCGGCTTAGCACAACAAAGCATGACGCCGCTTTATTATCCGCACCATGCCCAAGCCCTGCTTCAGACGGCCTCTAAAACCGATTCACGCAAGCTGTTTGCCCTATTGGGCCGTCTGAACGCGCTCAACCCTTACGGATACCATACCTTGAGTGTTAAAATGCAGCTTGAGTATCTGCTTATCGAATATTTAGATTTTTGGCAAAACAAACCCTAACAGGTAATAAATGATGAATAAAAAAGACATTCCGGCGAAGATGTTGGCTTTGCAACTCAAAGACCCCAATCTGTTGTACAACTGCTATATGCCGTTTTTAGAACACGGCGGCCTGTTCGTACCGACCGATGACGTATTCTCCCTAGGCGAAGACATCCTCTTGGCCGTAGAAATCGCCGACTACCCCAAACGCTTCCTGCCAACCAAAGTCGTTTGGATCAATCCGGCGCGCACTTCAGCCCACCGACCCAAAGGCGTAGGCCTTGCATTTTCCGAACACGAAAGCTGCCTGCAGGCAAAAAACCTGATCGAAGCCGAGCTTGGCCCGCGCCTGCGCAGCGACCGCACTACTTTTACCCTGTAATACCATGTATTTAATCGATTCACATTGCCATCTCAACTTTGACGGCTTAAAAGACCGCCTGCCCGAAGTCTTTGCCAATATGGAAGCACAAAGCGTCAAACAGGCGCTTGCCATCAGCGTCAGCAAACAAAGTTTTGCCGAAGTCTTCGACATTGCTCAGGCAAACGACCACATCTACTGCACCATCGGCATACATCCCGACAGCCAAGAAGCGGAAGAATTTACCATTGCCGAAATGGTAGAGGCGGCCAAACATCCCAAAAATCGTCGGTATCGGCGAAACCGGTTTGGACTATTACTGGTGCAAAGGCGATTTGTCATGGCAACATCAACGCTTTGCCGACCATATCCAAGCCGCCAACGAAAGCGGCCTGCCCGTTATCGTCCACACGCGCGATGCGGCCGAAGACACGTTGCGGATTTTTGAAAGAGTGCCACACCAACTCCGGCGTGATTCACTGCTTCTCTGAAGACGTCGCCTTTTGCCAAAGCCGCTTTGGATTTGGGCATGTATATCTCCTTCTCCGGCATTGTGACGTTTAAAAAAACGCGCCGCTGATACAGGAAGCCGCCAAATACGTCCCTGCCGATAGAATCTTGGTAGAAACCGATGCGCCCTTTCCTCGCACCGGTTCCCAAACGCGGCAAACAAAACGAGCCTTCCTACGTCCGCTATACAGCCGAGTTCTTAGCCAATCTGCGCGGCGAGAGCTTGGAAACATTGGCACAAAACACCAGCGACAATTTCTATCGCCTGTTTAAGAAAGTACCCGATGGCCGTCTGAACAATGGCTAGGTCTAAAGCCTCTAAACTATCGGCTCTGCCAATCCGTCATCAGGATTCTGCCTCAAACTCAACGGTAAACTCGAAATGGCTTGAGACAGAAACGCAATCGGTTTGCGCTATCTTCCGAACGGCAGACTTTGAAGAATGGGAATATTCCCATCAACACAATAAATAAGTTTAAATTCAAAATATTGCTTTTCCTAAGCCCAGCAAAGCTCAAAGGCCGTCTGAAAGTATTTTCAGACGGCCTCTTGCTTATTTTACCGATAGGATGTAAAACCTATCCTTCGAAATAAACGGTTCATCGAAACCGTACATCAATCGACACAATATGGACACAAACTCCGAAATGCACACCCACCCTAATTTTTACGCTATGCTGACTGCAGCCTGCCAAAAAAACGGTAAAGGCACAGTCATTTTCAACGACAAAGAAAAAATCAGCTATTCCTCCCTCAAACGCGAAGTAGAAACCGTCGCCGCCTATCTGCAACACCAAGGCGTACAATTTGGCGACAGGGTCGCCCTTGTCGTTTCCAACTCTCCCGAATTTATTGCCGCCTATTTCGCCATTACTTCCATCGGCGCGGTAGCCGTCCCACTCAACGTCTTTTTGAAAAGCGAAGAATTTTCCTACATCCTCAATGACTGCGGCGCACGCTTTATGTTCGCCTCCGCGCCGTTGGCCAAAGAACTCAAAAACATCAAAGCCAAAACCAAAGTCAATAAAATCATCTGGATTGGCGAAACCAAAGCCGCCAGTGGCGATGACAGCTATTTCGATGCCGCGCGTACATTCCCCGGCAAGCCGAATCTGAGCCGTCAGCCGTCCGCCAACGATTTGGCGCACATTATCTACACCTCCGGCACAACCGGCCATCCCAAAGGCGCATTAATCAGTTACAGCAACCTGTTTTCCAACCTTTCGGGCATCGAACAAATTTTCCAAATTTCGCAAAAAGACCGCTTCGTCGTCTTCTTGCCCATGTTCCACAGCTTTACGCTGACCGCCATGGTTTTGCTGCCGATATATCAAGCCTGCTCGATTATTTTGGTCAAATCCGTCTTCCCGTTCTCCAACGTGTTGAAACAGGTTTTGCTCAAACGCGCTACCATTTTCCTCGGCGTACCGGCTATTTACACCGCCATGAGCAAAGCCAAAATCCCTTGGTATTTCAGATGGTTCAACCGCGTCCGCCTGTTTATCAGCGGCGGAGCGCCTCTGGCCGAACAAACCATTGACGACTTCAAAGCCAAATTCCCGCGCGCCAAATTGCTGGAAGGCTACGGCTTGAGCGAATGCTCGCCCGTTGTGGCCGTCAATACGCCTGAGCGCCAAAAAACCGCCAGCGTCGGCGTCGCCCTGCCCGGCTTGACCGTGAAAGCCGTCGATGACGAATTGATCGAAGTGCCGCGCGGCGAAGTGGGCGAACTCATCATCAAAGGCGGCTCGGTAATGCAGGGTTACCTCAATATGCCTGACGCCACAGATGAAACCATTGTCAACGGTTGGCTGAAAACCGGCGACTTCGTCACCATAGACGAAGACGGCTTCATCTTCATCGTCGACCGCAAAAAAGACCTGATTATCTCCAAAGGCCAAAACGTCTATCCGCGCGAAATCGAAGAAGCCATCTACAAACTCGAAGCCGTGGAAGCCGCCGCCGTAATCGGCGTGAAAGACCAATACGCCGATGAAGAAATCATTGCCTTTATCCAACTCAAAGAAGGCATGAAACTGGAAGAAGCCGAAGTCCGCAACCACCTGCGCGGCCTGTTGGCAAACTTTAAAATCCCCAAACAAGTCATCTTCCAAGACGAGATGCCGCGCAATGCCACCGGCAAAGTGTTAAAACGCAAACTCAAAGAACAGTTTCAAGACTAAACCGCTGTTTCAGACGGCCCCTTGATTCATGCAGGCCGTCTGAAAACCTGTCATCAACAAACTTTTCAGACGGCCACGACCATGACGACACCTATACTCGAAATCGAAAACCTAAACGGCTCCTTTCCGAGCAAGCAAGTCCTGCACGATATCAACCTGACCTTGCAACCCGGCCGCAAGCTGGCATTGGTCGGCGAGAGCGGCAGCGGCAAAACCGTATTGTCGCAAGGCATTATGCGCCTGAATCCGATGGTTACCTTTGAAGGCAGTCTGAAATATTGCGGAACCAATCTGCTGACCCAGCCCGAACGCGCCCTGCAAAAACTGCGCGGCCGCGAAATCGGCATGGTGTTTCAAGAACCCATGACCGCTCTCAACCCCGTCATGCGTGTCGGCGAACAAATCGCCGAAGTCCTGTCCCTGCATTTGGGTTTGGATAAAAAACAGGCATGGGCGCGCGCTATCGAACTCCTGGACGAAACCGGCATCCACCAGCCCGAGCAAAAAGCCCAGGCCTACCCTTTCCAACTTTCCGGCGGCCAACGCCAACGCGCCATGATTGCCATGGCCGTATCAGCCCAGCCCAAGCTCCTGATTGCCGACGAACCGACCACTGCTTTGGACGTTGCCGTTCAAGCCCAAATCCTCGACCTGCTCTCACGCCTGCAGGAAGAACACGGCATGACCATGCTCTACATTACGCACGACTTGAACCTTGTGCGCCGTTTTGCTGACGATGTCGCCGTTATGCGTGACGGCCGTATCCTCGAAACCGGCAAAGCAGCCGAAGTCTTCGCCAATCCGCAGCACGAATACACCAAAATGTTGCTCAACGCCGGCACAACGCGCCGAGTGGCTCCTTTGCCTGAAAACCCTGCCACCGTCCTTAAGGCCGAACAAATCGCCTTCTCCGTCAAAGAATCAGACGGCTGGTTTAAAAAACGCGACAAAACCATTCTCAACCCCATTTCTTTCGATCTCAAATCGGGGAAACATTGGGCATCATCGGCGAAAGTGGCTGCGGCAAAACCACGCTGGCGAAAGCCGTTATGCACCTTATCGATTCCGAAGGCAGCCTGATTGTCAACGGCGAGCCATGGCGACACGAATTGAGACGCGAAATCCAAATGGTGTTCCAAGACCCGTTCGGCGCATTCAATCCGCGCATGAACGTCTTTGATACTGTTTCCGAAGCCTTGCGCGTTCACGAGCCCTAGTATGCCGCGCGAAGAAATGCGCCGCCGCGTTCAAGAAGTCCTCAAACAAGTCGGCCTGCCCGAAGACGCACTCGAACGCTATCCGCACGCATTCTCCGGCGGCCAGCGCCAACGCCTCGCCATCGCCCGCGCCATCATTGTCCGCCCGAAAAATCCTCGTATTGGACGAACCAACCAGCGCGCTTGATGTCCAATGGCAACAACAAATCCTTGAATTGCTCAGCGGCCTGCAAAAAGAATACGGCCTCGCCTTCATCATCATCAGCCACGACCTCGCCGTCATCCGCGCCATTTCCCACCGCGTGATGGTGTTGAAAGACGGCAAAGTCGTTGAAGAAGGCGAATGCGAAAACGTGTTTGCCAATCCAAGCAGCGACTATACGCGCCATTTGATTGCGCACTCCGGCCACATGGTTCAAGAGGCCGTCTGAATCTTTAAGGATTACGATAGGCGCATTTCAAAAAAACTATTACCGGGCGGCGGCACTTGAAATTTTCCCTGTCTGCCACTATTCTGAACAACATATTTATTCATCCCGATTTAAAAGGAAACAAACATGAGCAGCGAATTGATTATCCACGCCAGCGATGCCAGCTTCGAACAAGACGTTTTGAAATCCGACGTACCTGTATTGCTGGACTTCTGGGCACCATGGTGCGGCCCTTGCAAAATGATCGCCCCAATCTTGGACGACATCGCCTCCGAATTCCAAGGCCGTCTGAAAGTCGTTAAAATCAACATCGACGACAATGAAGCCACTCCTGCCAAATTCGGCGTTCGCGGCATCCCTACCCTGATGGTGTTCAAAAACGGCGAAAAACGTTGCAACTAAAGTCGGCGCATTGGCTAAAGGTCAACTGACTGCATTCGTTGAAGCTTCTATCGCTTAAGGCTTTAAGCATATAAAAAGGCCGTCTGAAAATTATTTTCAGACGGCCTTTTTTGTATTCATTAAGCAGCCAATGGTTTCAAAGTCAGGCTGATATTTTCAGCTTTCACTTTAAACAGCAAATCAATATTCGGATGTTTGCCCGGATTGGTTTCGGCATCGGCAACATGTTCGGCAAACCATGCCAAGCCGCGTTCTGCCGCCGCTGCGTCCAGTTTGCCGTCAAACTCTTGCGCCAAAGCATGGTAAAGCTTGAGCGAGCCTTGTTTGCCGGGCGCATTGGGAATGTGATGAACCACATTGCCCTCTTTATCGAGAATATCCAAGCCGCTCAAATGGTCGATGGCAGGCATGGCGGCCAGATTATCTTGGAAGCTCATGATTGTCCTTTCTGATGTGGGTTTTAAAGCAAACCATATAACAAGGCCGTCTGAAAGTTGATGTTTGACATTTTTCAGACGGCCTTAAACATTTCAATTAACGTGTACCGAAAATCTTATCGCCGGCATCGCCCAAGCCTGGGATGATGTAGCCGTGTTCGTTCAAGTGGCTGTCGAGCGCGGCAGTGTAGATGGTTACATCAGGATGCGCGTCATTGACGGCTTTCACGCCTTCCGGAGCGGCAACCAATACCAATGCTTTGATGTTGCTGCAACCTTTGGCTTTCAAAGGTCGATGGTGGCAACCATAGAGCCGCCGGTCGCCAACATTGGGTCGATAATCAGTGCGGGACGTTCGTCCATGCTGTCGACAAATTTCTCAAAGTAAGAAACCGGTTTCAGCGTTTCTTCATCGCGCTGCAAGCCGACAACGCTGATTTTAGCGGTAGGAATCAGGTCGAGTACGCCGTCGAGCATACCCAAACCGGCACGCAAAATAGGGACAACGGTCAAGGTTTTGCCTTTGATACGGTCGCCTTCGATGGAGCCACACCAACCGTCGATGATGTATTTTTCGGTTTCAAAGTCGCGGCTGGCTTCGTATGCCATCAGGCGTGCCAGCTCGGTAGTGAGCGTGCGGAATTTGTAGGTGCTGCATTCTGCCTCGCGCATCAAAGTCAGTTTGTGGCGGACGAGGGGATGATTGATGACGGTAACGTTCATTTTCTGTATTTCCGAGTTTCGTTGACGGAGTGAATTATACTTTTTTTCACGAATGGCGGAAAGGGTATGTTTCGTACGAAAGGCCGTCTGAATCAGGGTTTCAGACGGCCTTTGTCAACAATTTTACATTACGGAATATTGTAGATGATTAAGCTTTCAGCAATTCTTGCAGTTCGCCGGCTTCGTACATTTCCATCAAAATGTCAGAACCGCCGACAAATTCGCCGTTGACGTACAGTTGAGGAATGGTCGGCCAGTCGCTGTATTCTTTAATGCCTTGGCGTACGGCATCGTTTTCCAATACGTTGACAGTCACATAGTCGGTGCAACCTGCCGCATTCAGGATTTGTACGGCACGGGAAGAGAAGCCGCATTGTGGGAACTGCTTCGTACCTTTCATGAACAATACGACGCGGTGGGTGGTTACGACTTCTTTGATTTGATCGTGGATAGAGGACATGTGTGTTCCTTTTACTAAATCGGTTGTTCGGGGAAAATCAAATTTCCTGCCATTATACGCAAATTGATGGAATTGAGGGGGCGTTTCTCAACATCGGATCTGACCGTTGCCGTTGATATAGAATTTGGTCGAAGTCAACGCTTCCAAACCCATCGGGCCGCGGGCATGCATTTTTTGGGTGGAAATACCGATTTCCGCGCCCAATCCGAAAACAAAGCCGTCGGTAAACCGAGTGGACGCATTGACATAAACCGCCGCCGCATCAATGCTTTCTTGGAAAAACTCGGCATGGGCAATGCTTTGGGTCACAATCGCTTCCGAGTGATGCGTCGTGTGGCCGTTAATCCAATCGACGGCTTCTTCCACTGTTTTCACTGTCTTGACCGACATAATATAGTCAAGAAACTCGGTACTGTAATCTTCCTCGGTTGCCAAAACAGCATTTTTAAACATACGCAATGCTTCCTGATCGGCTCTAAATTCGACCGGATGCACTTTGGCAACGGCTTCTTCCAGTTTGGGCAAAAACGCTTCCGCTATCTTTTCATGAACAACCAAAGACTCCGCGGCATTGCACACGCTCGGACGTTGCGTTTTGGCGTTCACGACAATATCGACCGCCATCTCCAAGTCGGCACTGTCGTCCACATAAATATGGCAATTACCGACTCCGGTTTCAATGACGGGAACTTTCGATTTCTCTTTCACCGTCTGAATCAAGCGCGCGCCGCCGCGTGGAATCAGTACATCAATATAATCGACTGCCTGCATCAATTCCTCAGCGGCGGCATGACTGGTATCTTCGACCAGCTGCACCACATCGGCATCCATTCCCGCTTTTACCAAAGTCTGCCTGATGACGGCAATCAATGCGGTATTGGAATGGATGGCATCGCGACCGCCGCGCAAAATAATGGCATTGCCGGTTTTAAAGGCCAGAGAAAACGCATCGACTGAAACATTCGGGCGGCTTTCAAAAATCATGGCAACCACGCCCAAAGGCACGCGTTTTTGAACAATCTTCAAGCCGTCCAAATTGGTATAGCCGCGGACAACCTGCCCAATCGGGTCCTGCAAATCGGCAACCTGCCCAACGCCTTCCGCAATGCCTTTGATGCGTTCGTGATTCAAGCGCAGCCTGTCGAGCATAATGTCCGAAATGCCGTTTTCTTTTGCAGCGGCCAAATCGCGGGCATTTTCCGCCAAAATCATCTCAGCCTGTTCAACCAAAGCCGCCGCAACCTGACGCAGCAGATTGTTTTTTTCCACGCTTCCCAAGCTGATTAACGTTTTACTGGCTTTTTGGGCATTCTTGCCCAACTGTTCGATATAGCTCATCAAAACCTCCCTATTTCTCTTGTGCAAACCACGTTCCGATAGGCGCGCCATCTAAAACCTGAAGGATATCGCGCGGATTGGCGCTGTTCATCAACACCATCTGGCCGTGATGTTCAAACATCATCTGCGCGCTCTTAATCTTACTGAGCATGCCGCCCGTACCAAACTTACTGCCCGAGCCGCCGGCAGAAGCAATAATTTCTTCGGTAATATCGGCCACATGGCTGCGCAGCTTGGCATCGGCGTGAACAGCCGGATTTTTATCAAACAAACCGTCGATATCGGACAACATAATCAGCAAATCGGCTTTAACGATTTTCGCCACGACTGCCGACAAACGGTCGTTATCGCCAAATTTGGTCGCATGGTCCATCTCGTCCACGCTGACCGCATCGTTCTCATTGACAATGGGGATGACGCCGATGGAAAGCAGGGATTCAAAAGCATTGGTAACGTTTGCCAAACTTTCCGGATATTCGACCACATCACGCGTCAGCAGGATTTGCGATACCGTCATCCGATAATGGGAAAAAATCTGCGAATAAAGGCTCATCATGGCCACTTGGCCGACGCTGGAAACAGCCTGCTGCTGCGCCATTTCCACCGGACGTTTTTCCATGTTGAGGACATTCAGCCCAAAGCCCATCGCGCCGGAAGACACCAGCACAATTTCTTTGCCCTTACTGACCAAGCTGGAAATGACAAAGGCCAGTTGGTCGATTTTTGCCAAATTGATTTTGCCGTTTGGCAACACCAAAGAACTGGTTCCAATCTTAATGACAATGCGTTTTACTGCTTTAAAATCTCGTTTCATTATTCTCCTCTGCTTTCTATTTTTATGATTGCATGCGGCATTATTTCAGCCAAACGTATCTACATCATAACTGCGAAGCAATAGAAAATACAGACAAAATTAAAAAACGCTTCCTTTAAAAGCTGTATTTCAGCTTTTATCCGAATCCGTTAACAACAAAACAAAAGGCCGTCTGAAACCCGATTTCAGGTTTCAGACGGCCTTTTACCGATTATTGAGAATCCGACCTGCCACGATAAATACAGACCGTTCCCTACAAACGCTTATTGGTGATCAGAAATAATTTTCAGCATTTGCGCCAATACTTTAGGATTGGCCGCAACGATATCGCCGCTTTCCAACCAGCCTTCATCACCGGACATATCGGTAACGATACCGCCTGCTTCTTGGACAATCAATGCACCGGCGGCAATATCCCAAGGTTTGAGGTTGAACTCGAAGAAACCGTCCAAACGGCCGGCCGCAACGGCACACAAATCCAAAGAAGCCGCGCCTTCACGACGGCCGCCAGCGGTTTTTGCCAAGAAATCTTTCAAAATCGCCAGATACTTGTCCATCATGCTTTGATCGACAACAGGGAAGCCGGTACCGATCAGGCAGCGGTTCAATTCAATGCGGTTGGAAACGCGGATGCGGCGGTCGTTGAGCAACGCGCCTTTGCCGCGGGATGCCATGTATACATCGTTGCGCTCAGGTGCGTACACCAAAGCTTCTTGCAACACGCCTTTGTGCAGGAGTGCCATAGAGATGGCGTATTGAGGATGGCCGTGGAGGAAGTTGGTTGTGCCGTCGAGCGGATCGATAATCCATTCGTACTCGGCAGTGGCTTTACCGTGGGAGCCGCCTTCTTCGCAAGTGATTTTGTGATGCGGATAGGCTTCTTTGAGCGCTTCCACCAAAATCATCTCGGAGCTGCGGTCAACATCGGAAACGAAGTCGTTGAATGCTTTGCTGTCTACTTTGACGGCATCCAGATTGCCGGCGGCGCGAATCATCATTTGCCCTGCTTTACGGGCGGCTTTGAAAGCGGTATTTAAAAACGGATTCATGGTTTTCTTCCTAATTCAGGTAAAATACGCCCTAATGCGCCGAACAAGGCACACAAGAGGCTGTTAATCGTTTCCGATGCTGTTAAAGAACATTTCAGACGGCATGGAAAAAGGCCGTCTGAAAACAAAAAGATGGCGCATTATACCTGATTCCCGTACAAACAGAAAACAAAACATGACTTCCGAAAAACCCGCCCTGCCCGCTTATCTGGACAACATCCGCATCATCCTCACGCGCACCAGCCATCCCGCCAATATCGGCTCCGCCGCGCGCGCCATGAAAACAATGGGCCTGCACAAATTGACCATCGTCGCCCCCAATCTGATGGCAACGCCGATGACGGAAAATCCGCCCGTGTTCGATCCGGAGCATCCGCAATCGTTTAAATTACCGGAAGAAAGTTTCATCCTCGCTTCCGGCGCGGCAGACGTTTTGGAAAATGCCACCATTGCCGCTTCTTTGGACGAAGCCCTTGCCGACACCACCATCGCCTGCGCCCTGACCAGCCGCCGCCGCGAAATCACCGCGCCGCTGCAAACCCCGCGCGAGTTGGTGCCCGAATTACTGCAGGCTGCCAACCGCGGCGAGAAAGTGGCGCTGGTTTTCGGCAACGAAACTTTCGGCTTGAGCATCGAAGAAGTCCAAGCCTGCAACCGACTGATGACCATCAACGGCAATCCCGACTATTTCTCGCTCAACCTCGCCCAAGCCGTGCAGGTCGTGTGCTACGAAATCTTCAGCCAAACCGATTCGCCCATGACCCATCTGCAACAAGAAGACCACGCTGCGACCCACGAGCAAATCAAAGGCATGGTCGCCCACATGGAAAGCGTGATGAACGACATCGGCTTTTTCAACCGCCGCAATGGTGAACGCCTGATGCGCCGTATGCAGAGCCTGTTCGGACGCGCCAACACGCAAACCGAAGACATCGATATCCTGCGCGGTTTTTTCAATACCGTCAGCCACCGTATCCATAAAAAAGACTGATTAAGGCCGTCTGAAAACGTTTCCAGTTTTCAGACGGCATGACTGATATTCGGATAAGCATGAATTACGCCCTAGACGCATTATGGTGGAAACTCACCAGCCAACCCGTCCGCGACCTCGCCTCGCTGCTGACTGCACCGCCTTTGTGGCAAAGCGGTTGCGAATTGAGCGTGCGCGAACTATTGGGGGAACACGGTTTCCGTTACCTTTTGGCATTGGACGCCGATCCCGTACCGCTGAATGAACATCTCGCCCAACGCGCCCCGTTCGGCCACCGTCTCGGCATTTATGCCGAAGAGCTGCTGGCTTTTTGGTTTACCAACGCGCCGCATGCCAAACTGCACGCCTACAACCTGCCTGTTTTTTCAGACGGCCAAACTTTGGGGGCTGCGGATTTTGTCGTTTCGCTTAATCAAAAGCCCTACCATATCGAGCTGGCGTGTAAATACTACGGCGGAGACCAAGCGCAAAACCTGCGCGGCCTTAATCCTAAAGACACACTGACGGACAAAGCCGCCAAACTGGCGCAGCAATCCAAACTGCTGCATACGCCGCAAGGCAAAGCAACCTTAACCGCACAAGGCCTGCCGGAGAATCCGCTTCCTGCTTCCATCGTGCGCGGCATCGGATTTTTTCCACAAGGTTTCCATGCTTTTGAGCCGCCACTTAATCCATACGGCTGGCGCGGCGTCTATATTCAAGATTGGACGGAATACGGGTTTGAACGCCAAAAAGCCCGCTACCATCTGCTCGACCGTATGGCCTACCTCGCGCCTGCGCGTGTCGCCGAAACCGAAACATTGAAACGAAACCGAAATCCGCCGTATCGACCAAGGCTTGATTGCCGTTTTGGAATTACGGCCGGACGGCTTTTGGCACGAAATCGAACGCATCATGAAGGCCGTCTGAAACCCATTTACCAACTTTAAGAGAACCCATTACATTATGAACGCCGCACAACTCGACCATACCGCCAAAGTTTTGGCTGAAATGCTGACTTTCAAACAGCCTTCCGATGCCGTCCTCTCCGCCTATTTCCGCGAACACAAAAAGCTCGGCCGCCAAGACCGCCACGAAATCGCCGAAACCGCCTTTGCCGCGCTGCGCCACTATCAAAAAATCAGTACCGCCCTGCGCCGTCCGCACGCGCAGCCGCGCAAAGCCGCTCTCGCCGCACTGGTTCTCGGCAGAAGCACCAACATCAGCCAAATCAAAGACCTGCTTGATGAAGAAGAAACAGAATTCCTCGGCAATTTGAAAGCCCGTAAAACCGAGTTTTCAGACGGCCTGAATACCGCCGCAGAATTGCCGCAATGGCTGGTGGAACAACTGCAACAGCATTGGAGCGAAGAAGAAATCCCTCGCCTTCGGCCGCAGCATCAACCAACCTGCCCCGCTCGACATCCGCGTCAATACTTTGAAAGGCAAACGCGATAAAGTGCTGCCATTGTTGCAAGCCGAAAGTGCCGATGCAGAGGCAACGCCTTATTCACCTTGGGGCATCCGCCTGAAAAATAAAATCGCGCTTAACAAACACGAACTGTTTTTGGACGGCACGCTGGAAGTCCAAGACGAAGGCAGCCAGCTGCTTGCCTTATTGGTGGGCGCAAAACGCGGCGAAATCATTGTCGATTTCTGTGCCGGTGCCGGCGGTAAAACCTTGGCTGTCGGCGCGCAAATGGCCAACAAAGGCAGAATCTACGCCTTCGACATCGCCGAAAAACGCCTTGCCAACCTCAAACCGCGCATGACCCGCGCCGGACTGACCAACATCCACCCCGAACGCATCAGCAGCGAACACGATACCCGTATCGCCCGACTGGCAGGCAAAGCCGACCGTGTGTTGGTGGACGCGCCCTGCTCCGGTTTGGGTACTTTACGCCGCAATCCCGACCTCAAATACCGCCAATCCGCCGAAACGGTGGCCAACCTTTTGGAACAGCAACACAGCATCCTCGATGCCGCCTCCAAACTGGTGAAAACCGCAAGGCCGCTTGGTGTACGCCACCTGCAGCGTGTTGCCGGAAGAAAACGAGCTGCAAGTCGAACGTTTCCTGTCCGAACATCCCGAATTTGAACTCGTCAACTGCGCCGAACTGCTGCAAAGCCTGAAGATCGATTTGGATACCGGAAAATACCTGCGCCTCAACTCCGGAGAACACCAAACCGACGGCTTCTTTGCCGCCGTATTGCAACGTAAGGACTAAGGTTGAAAAAGGCCGTCTGAAACCCTTTCAGACGGCCTTTTTGATAGATTTTTTACATTAAAATCATTAGATACGATAGTCGCGCTTTGCAATAATATACTTTAAGGCCTGTATCTCGACCTTTCATCAGAATATTGTGAAAAGCTGGAAAAAATGCTTTATGCTTTGTAAATGTATGTGTTCTCGTTCAAAATTCGCCCGGTCATGCCTCAGGCGATATCCGATACAGACAACGATAATATATAAATCATTTGGTTAAAAATCATGTCGCATATTTATTCTTCACCCACAAAGCCCCGTTTATTGTCATCGGCCGTTGCCGTCGCCTGCTGTCTGCTGCCGTTTCAGACGGCCTCTGCATACAGCCTGCAAGACATCCTCAGGGACGCTTTAATCAGCGACCCGATTGTGCGTGAAGCCAAAGCCACTCAAGAAGCAGCGCAAAGCACGACCAAAGCCACGCGTGCGCGCCATTACCCCGTTGTTACCCTGACCGGCACCAAAGTACTGGCACAACACAATAAATACACCAGCAACGATATGGATGACGGCGTCGGCGTACGCGGCAGCCTGAACATCTACTCATGGGGTGCGATTGAAGCCGCCGTCCGCCGCGACCGCAGCCGCGAAGAATACTATCAACACAAATACACCGAAAGCCAAGAGCAGCTGGGCAGCGATATCGGCCGCCTCTACCTGAGCGCATTGCGCGCAAAAGAAACCCTGATTCTCAACGAACAGACTTTGGCGCGCCACAACAACCTCTTAAAAGACTTGGACACCATCGTCAAATATGATGCCGGCCGCCGTTCCGAGCTGATTGAAGCGCGCGCGCGCCAACTACAAGTGGCAAACATCATTGCCCAACAACGCCGCACCATGGATTTGGCACTGAGCCGCCTGTCCCGCTACACCTCGCGTCAACTGACTGCCAACGATTTGGAAGATCCGTTTAAAAACGACACGGCGAAATCCATCACCGAACGCTTCAACAACCCCAACCGCAACAACAATCCGTCCTATCAGGCGCAATTGGCCGAGCGCGACAGCGTCCGTGCCGATTTGGACGCTTCCAAAGCCGAACGCCTGCCTGCCCTCAATTTGGAAGGCAGTGCAACGCGTAACACCAGACAGCTTTATTTAAACGTTGCATGGAATGTGTTGGATATTGCCGCACGACACAATGTAGAACGCAATGCCAAATCATTGATTGCCGCAGAGGCCAAGTCCGAACAAATCCTGCGCGACATGAACGAACGCGTTCAAACATCCGCCATCGATATGCAGGAAAGCGAACAGCGTACCGCGCTGACGGCGCAACACATCGCCGCCCAAAAAGAAGTCATCAAAGTGTACGAATTGCAGTTTAAAATCGCCCGACGTACGCTGACCGACGTTTTGAGCGCATACAGCGAGTTATCCTCCATCGAGCAGGATTACGTTGCCGCCCGCAACGATTTCCGCGATGCGGCGCTCGACTATTTAAATACCCAGGCCAAAATCTCCGCTTGGGTCGGTTTGGCACAAAAATAAAGCCATATCCGCCGGTTAAACCAAAAACATTACGCGAAAAAATATGAAAGCCATCATTGAACACATTGTTTTAGTGACCCGCCTTTTGGGTGCGCCCGTATCCGAAGCCGCTTTGTCCGCCGAAGTCGTGCGCGACAAAAAGCTCAAGGTCAACTATCACTCACTGGTCGAAGTCCTGCGCAGCCACGGCTTTGAAAACACCTTATCCAAACGCAATCTGGAAGACATCCCCTCGCTCGCCGTGCCGGTCATGATTATCCTGCACAACGAAGAGGCTGCGGTCATCACCCAAATCGAAGGCTCCGGCCAAGAGCGCAAATACCATATCCGCCAGGTTGACGGTTTGGAACAGGAACTCAGCCACGAACAGCTCTCCGGCCTGTATTTGGGCTACTGCTGGTTTATCAAACCCAAAATGGCGACCGATATGCGCTCGGAGCTGCCTGAATACCATCTGCCCAAAGCATGGTTTTGGAAAGTCATTTGGCGTTTCCGCAGCTACTACTACCAAGTCATTTTGGCCACCATCATCATCAACTTCCTTGCGCTCGTCAGCTCCCTGTATGTGATGAACGTGTACGACCGCGTGATTCCCAACCAAGCCTATGAAACCTTGTGGGTATTGAGCATCGGCGTGGTCTTGGCGATTTTGTTTGAATTTGCCGCCAAGATGATTCGCGGCCATTTGACCGATATTGCCGGTAAAAAAGCCGACCTGATCATCAGCTCCGCCCTGTTCCGCCGCGTGATGGCATTGCGTCTAGCAGACCGTCCCGCTTCCTCCGGTTCATACGCCAGCAACCTGCGCGAATTTGAAGCCGTGCGCGAGTTTATGACCAGTGCCAGCTTGTTGACTATTGTCGACTTGCCTTTCCTGTTGCTGTTTATCTTCGTAATTTCCATGGTCGGCGGCAAACTGGCACTCGTTCCCCTAACCATCATTCCGATTGTCGTGATTGTCGGTTTTGTCGTACAACGCCCGCTCTCTCGCCACATCAACGAATCGATGAAAGAAGGTTCGCAACGCTCCGGCCTTGCTGTTGAAGCCATCGAAGGCATCGAAACCCTGAAAACCAACAACGCCACATCTTGGGCGCAACAACGTTGGGACGAATACACCGCCAAAACTTCCGCTTCTTCCATCAAAGTCAAAGACACCAGCAACTTCATGGTCAACTTTCGCCGTTGCCATGCAGCAGCTCAATACCGTCTTCTTGGTCGTCGTCGGTACCTATCTGATTCATGCCGACAACCATGCGGAACGCATCACCATGGGTGCATTGATTGCCTCCGTGATTCTGTCCGGCCGCGCCTTGGCGCCGTTGGCACAAATCGCCGGTTTGGCCACCCGCTTCCAACAGGCCAAACTTGCCCTCAAAGGCGTAAACGATATCGTTACCCGCCCTATCGAGCGCAATCCGGAACGCAAATACATTACTTTAGACAACGTTCAAGGCAGTATTACCTTTGAAAACGTATCGTTCAAATATCAAGCCGACAACAACAGCGCCGTCGAAGATTTGCGCCTGACCATCAAACCGGGCGAAAAAGTCGGTATTTTGGGCCGTATCGGCAGCGGTAAAAGCACCATGCTCAAACTGGCCAGCGGTCTGTACGACACTGAAAAAGGCAACGTTACCCTTGACGGCGTCGATATGCGCCAGCTTGACCCCAACTTCCTGCGCGATCAAGTCCTGCTGTTGAGCCAATCGCCACGCCTGTTCCTCGGCACATTGCGTGAAAACATGGACTTGGCGCGTACCGGCAGCTACTCTACCGACCAAGACTTACTGACTGCGCTCAACCGTTTCGGCCTCGACAAAATCATCCGCAACCATCCGCGTGGTTTGGATATGCCTTTGGGTGAAGACGGTTTGGGCTTATCCGGCGGTCAAAAACAAATCATCGCCCTGGCGCGCATGACCTTGCGCAACCCGAAAGTCGTCTTGCTGGACGAGCCGACCACCAGTCTGGACCAAGCCACTGAGCGTATGGCGCTCAATGCTATTGCCCAATGGGGCCGCAACCGTACCATGCTTTTGGTGACGCACCGTCCGCAAGTGCTGCAAATCGTCAACCGCATCATTGTGATGGACAATGGTAAAGTCGTGATGGACGGCCCACGTGACTTGGTATTGCAAAAACTCATGCAAAACGAACAGGCCAAAGCAGCCAACGTCAAACAACAACAGCAACAAGCTGCTGCAGTCAAACAGCAGCAACAACAAGCTGCCGCCGCCCCTCAATCGGCAGCACAATAAAGCAAAAGGCCGTCTGAAACCTACTTACCCTTTCAGACGGCCTGCCCTAATGGTTAAAATCCACCAAACACAATAAAGATACACGATTATGAGCCGCGAAAACAACGTCAAATCCAAAGACCTACACCTCATCAACGACCTCAATGCCGCCCTTCAAAAAGAAAAACACAGCGGTCAATTTTGGGTCATCATCCTATTCTTCCTTTTCCTGGTTGTCTTCGTCGTCTGGGCATACAACAGCCCTGTCGAAGAAGTGACCCGCGGCAACGGCAATATCATTCCCAGCAGCCGTGAGCAAGTAATTCAAAGCCTCGACCCCGGCATCGTAACCGAAATCATGGTTAAAGAAGGCGATATGGTCGAGAAAGATCAGATTCTGATGAAACTCGACGACACGCGCAGCTCCGCCGTTTTGCGTGAAAGCGAAGCCAAAGTCGAAAACCTCGAAGCCACTGTCGCCCGCCTTAAAGCAGAAGCCTACGGCACCAAGCTCTCCTTCCCTGACAGCGTGGGCCCTGAGCTCCGCCGTCGCGAAATCGCCGCCTACAAAGCACGCCGTCAAGCCATGACCGACGCCGTCAGCGGCCTTTCCCAAAGCAAGGCCGCACTTGACCGCGAAATCGCCATTACCGCACCTATGGTTGCCGAAGGCGTGGTTTCCGAAGTCGAACTTTTAAGAATGCGCCGCGATTCCGCAGACTTGGCTACTCAAATCTCCGAACGCCGCAACCGCTACAAAGCCGATGCCAACAACGAACTCTTGCAAGCCGAATCCGAGCTGGCGCAATCCAAAGAAAACGTTGCCATGCGTGCCGACCCGGTTGAACGCTCGCAAATCCGCGCGCCTATGCGCGGCATCGTCAAAGGCATAAAAGTCACCACCATCGGCGGCGTTGTAAACGCAGGCGAAGACATCATGCAAATCGTCCCGGTTGACGACAAACTGCTGGTCGAAGCCTATATCCGCCCGCAAGACATCGCCTTTATCCGCGCAGGCCAACCTGCATTGGTTAAAGTCAGCGCATACGACTACTCCATCTACGGCGGTTTGGAAGGCAAAGTTACCCTCGTCGGTGCCGATACCGTCAGCAACTCCATGCAAAACCGTGCCAACGACCTGAAACTCGACCCGAACCAAGTCTATTACCGCGTTCTCGTCCAAACCGAAAACAACTCCCTGAAAGACAAAAACGGCAAACCTATGCCGATTATTCCGGGCATGGTTGCAACGGTGGACATCAAAACCGGCGAAAAAACCATCTTCCAATACCTGATCAAACCGATTACGCGTATGAAACAAGCGTTGAGCGAACGCTAATCGATAAACACGATAAAAGGCCGTCTGAAAATTTTCAGACGGCCTTTGGTTTATGTTTTCACTATGCCTGTTTATCCGACAGGCAAATTACTTTCTCCTTAAACGTAGCTCCGACAAACGTCCTTTTCGGATTGCCGCGCTCAACTTGATAGAGTTGCGCGTGCTGCTCCTGCGCAAAACTTTCCTGCCTGTCCGGCATGATGCTCCGCCAGCTTTTGCGCCAATAACATTACCGCCAATTTTTTATTGGCATGCTGGCTGCGTTCGCTCTCGACCCGCACGGAAATGCCGCTTTCTTTATGGGTAGCGCGGACGGCGCTTTCGGTTTTATTGACGTGTTGCCCGCCTTTACCGCCCGAACGGCAGGTTTGAAACTCGATTCCGTTTTCAGACGGCATTTCATACATCTGCGGCATATCGGGCAAACGGAAAACGCCTATATACCAATTTTTGCGCGGATGTTTCGGGCGGACAGGGGCTGGGGCATATCCATTGGAGCGTCCCCTGCCAAGTTTGTGCCAAACTTTCGGCTTTCTGCCCTTCCAATTTGAGCGTTGCCGACAAAATGCCGTGCTTATCGGCGGTTTCGGTAACAAGTTCGGCATCAATGCCTTTGGCTTGGGCTTCGGCAAAGCAGCTTGCCCAAGACGAAACGGGCAAATATACGGCACTCTGCCGGCCCTTGCGCGGTGGAAATTTGCAGATAAACCGCTGGTGTATTCTGTTTCATCTTTACGCTCCACACTCGCCGCCGGTTTTATAGGTCAAAACAGGCTTGAAACCGCGCGACCAATTCAATCAAACCTGCATTTTTCATGGCGGCAATAACGCTGTCGATGCTTTTATAAGCCTGCGGCGCTTCTTCAAAAATCAGTGCCTTATCCTGACAAACGACTATGCTGCCAAATTCGGTCTGGCGCAGGCTGTCGGCAGTATATTTGTGCGACAGCCTGCCTTTGCATTCGCCGCGCTGCCATTTCCGACCTGCGCCGTGAGCCAAGGTATTCAACGAAATTTGGCAATCTTCGGCAGGTCGGACCAGATAGCTGTAATCGCCGCGCGAGCCGGGTATCATGACCAAGCCTTTATCAGTGGGCGTTGCGCCTTTTCGGTGCAGCCAACCGGTTGTGCCGTCAATCTCGGTTTGTTCCAAAAAATTATGATGGACATCGAGCAGGCATGTTCCTTCTGCGCGCCAACGGTCGAGCATTCTGGCCGCAATCAAACGGCGGTTAAGGCTGGCAAATTCAAGGGCTGCTTGGTGTTCGGCAAGATAGGCTGCCGCCGCTTCGCCCTCTTCCGCCAAACCTTGATGCCCAAAGGCGGCAATATGGCGTTGCAAAATCTGCTGGCCCAATCCGCGCGAACCGCTATGCACCAACAGTTGCAGATAGTTTTCATCAAAATCTGTCGGAAGCAAATCGGCGCGATAAACGGTATCAACGGTTTGCAACTCGGCAAAATGGTTGCCGCCGCCAATCGTACCTACGGCAAGGCCGTCTGAAAATTGGCGCATATCGACAGCGTCGCCTAATAAATCGACCTGTTCGTCTTTATCTAGCGGCGTATCGATATTGCCCAGCTGTTTGGCGAGTTTGGCCGGTTTAAGTTTGGCTACGCGTAAATTGGTCTGCCAAAACGCCATGCCGCAACCGATGTCGTTCCCAATCAGGGCAGGATAAAAATGACGGTCGCTGAAAAATGCCGCGCCAACCGGATAACCGCGCCCCTGCGTGTAAATCCGGCATTCCGGCAACGCGCAACATATGCGGTAATCGGGCGGTGGTTTCGAGCTGTGCGACAGCGTTGCCTTCAATCCATGTATTTGAATCGGCAATAATTTGAATATGATGGGGATAATTGCCCATGTGTTTATGCTTTCTTTAAAACGGATAGAAACCGTCAACAGATGACAATAAGTATCCACCGTCTGCGAAATGTTCAGACGGCCTGGTTTCTAGCCGATAATCGTAGGGAAAGCAGCCCGAAACGGGCGACATGGAATGCGAAAAGCGTTATCCGAAAGTCAGACCGACGCTTGGGCTGCAAAGAATGTGATTGAGCGGATTGAAGTATTGCGTGTCATGGCTTGCTCCTTTCTTTGCATGAAAATATTAAAAACGTTCGGATTATAGAAGGTTCATTTCCAATCATGCAAACTTACTGACATCAATCTGCCAATAATGTTGCATAAATGGCAACTATTGAGAACATAATTTAGGCCGTCTGAAAACTTTTCAGACGGCATTTGATGCCCAATAATCCTTACAAAACAACGGTCGGATAAGAGCCGATAACTTTCACGAAGGAAGCGCGTTCGCCCAAAAGCTGCAAGGCTTTTTGGACATTTTCATCGCTTTGATGGCCTTCGATGTCGATGAAGAACAGGTATTCCCACAAAACCGATTTGCTTGGGCGACTTTCAAATTTGGTCATGGAAATGCCCAACTCGGTGAAGGGTTGCAACAAAGAAGTAACGGCACCGGCACGGTTGGGCGCAGATACGACCAAAGAGGTTTTGTCGTTGCCGCTGCGGCCGGTTTCTTGATGACCCATCACCAAGAAGCGCGTGGTGTTGTTCGGTTCGTCTTCGATACACTCGGCGGCAAAACTCAACTGATAAATTTCCGCGGCAATACGTCCGGCAATCGCGGCCACATTCGGGCTATCTGATTCGGCAACCAGACGCGCTGCTTCGGCATTACTGGCTACGGCGATACGCTCGGCATTGGGCAGGTTGCGGCCAAGCCAGTCGTTGCATTGCGCCAAGGCTTGGGCATGGGCGAAAACTTTGGTAATGCCACCGATTTCGTGGCTGTCTTTACGCAGCAGATTGTGATGAATGCGGACAACTACTTCGCCGCAGGCTTTTAAAGCAGTTACAGCCAGCAAGTCCAAAGTACGACCCACCGAACCTTCTGTCGAGTTTTCGACCGGCGCCACCAAATAATCGGCTTGGCGCGTTTCAACTTGTTTGAAGCAGTTGTCGATGGTGGTACACGCCATGGTGTGTGCGGCGTGGCCGAAATGTTTGATGGCGGCTTGCTGGGTAAATGTCCCCTTCGGGCCCAAATAGGCAATCGTCAGCGGACGCTCTACCGCCAAACATTCGCTCATAATCTCGCGAAACAGCCGGGTAACCGATTCATCCGGCAAAGGGCCGCGGTTCAAATCCTGAATCCGGCGCAAAACGGCCACTTCCCGCTCAGGGCGGTACACCGCGCCTGTCCCTTTCAATTCGCCGATAGCATGCGCATGACCGGCGCGCTCGTTGAGCAAACGGAGGATTTCCGCATCGATGCTGTCGATGGCATTGCGGTGTGGCAATAATTGTTCGTCTATGGATAAAGGCATAAGCTGTCTCGCAATTTTGTGAGGGATATTTTCATTTTAACATTAAAGGCCATCTGAATTCCGTTTTCAGACGGCCTCAACACTATCTTTATCTAACTTTATCGTCTATCAGGTTTGCAAACGCCGCCAATTCCATCATAATTAAGCCTTTTGAACGACAAGGCCTATTCCATGCACTCAAACGGACTGTACACCCGTTTTCTGCCCGATGAAGAAGCAACCCTGAAACTGGGTGAAGAATGGAGCAAGCAACTTTCCGCTCCGCTGACCATCTATCTTGAAGGCGGGCTGGGTGCAGGCAAAACCACGCTGACACGCGGAATTTTGCGCGGACTGGGGCATACGGGCGCAGTCAAAAGCCCGACTTACACCATTGTCGAATCTTATCCGCTGGATACATTCACCCTCCACCATTTCGACCTCTACCGCTTTACCATGCCCGAGGAATGGGAAGATGCCGGTTTGGACGAATTGTTTGCGCCCGACAGCATCTGCCTCATCGAATGGCCGCAGCAAGGTGGAGAATTCACGCCTCCGGCAGACATTACCATTACATTGACGTACACCGATAAGGGCAGAACCTGCACCTTTTCCGCCCACACAAACCAAGGCCGAAAAAGTTTAGAATCATGGTCAAATTAACTAGAAGACACATTCTCCGTCAAGGCACAGGACTATTTCTCACCCTCACGCCCGTTGGTGCCGCATTGGCCAAACCGGCCTCTCCTGCGCAATTCCTTGCCGTCCGCATTTGGCCGGCGCACGCCTACACACGCGTTACCCTTGAGAGCAACCACTCGATGAAATACCAACATTTTATGTTGGACAACCCCAGCCGGTTGGTCGTGGATATTCAAGGTGCGGAAATCAACAGCGTCCTGCAAGGCATTTCCAGCAAAGTGCTGTCTAACGACCCTTTTATCCGCAGCATTCGCGCCGGTCAAAATACGCCCAACACCGTGCGTATCGTTATCGACCTCAAACAAAGCACCCATCCGCAAGTCTTTCGCACTCGCACCCGTCGGCAACTTCAGAAAACCGCTTGGTTATCGACCTCTATCCGCACGGCGCAGATGCCAACGACCCGATGATGGCCTTGCTCAACGGCAATGTCCCCAAACAACGTCAGAAATACCAATATCGCATACGATACCCCTGCCCCTAAAAAGCAATCGCGGCAGCGGCGGCAACCGCCGTCCCGTGATTATGATCGATCCCCGGTCATGGCGGCGAAGACCCGGCGCAATCGGCCCGAGCGGCCTCAAAGAAAAAAACGTCGTACTCTCCATCGCACGCGAAACCAAAAAAACGCCTCGAAGCCTTGGGTTACAACGTATTCATGACGCGCAACGAAGACATCTTTATCCCATTGGGCGTACGCGTTGCCAAAGGCCGTGCACGCAATGCCGACGTATTCGTATCCATCCACGCCGATGCCTTTACCAGCCCGTCCGCTCGCGGTACCGGCGTATATATGCTCAATACCAAAGGCGCGACCAGCTCGGCGGCAAAAATTCCTTGCCCAAACCCAAAACAACGCCGACGCCATCGGCGGCGTACAAACCAGCGGCAACCCCAATGTCGACAACGCCATTTTGGACATGACCCAAACCGCGACCCTGCGCGACAGCCGCAAGCTCGGCCATTCCGTCTTGACCGAATTGGGCAAACTCAACCAATTACACAAAGGCCGCGTTGACGAGGCCAACTTCGCCGTCCTCCGCGCGCCGGATGTTCCGTCCATTTTGGTGGAAACCGCCTTTCCTCTCCAACCCTACCGAAGAGCGGCTGCTCGGCAGCGAATCCTTCCGCCAACAATGCGCCCAAGCCATTGCCACCGGTATTCAAAAATACATCAATACCGCCGTTTTACGACGCGGATAATGGCTTTATGAAACAAAGGCCGTCTGAAAATTTTTCAGACGGCCTTATCTTTTCAAGCAATCTATTTAACCGCACTTCCCTACCGCAGCCGGATAGACGGACACCTTCGTCTGCGTCAATGCAAACAGGTTTTCCAACTGCGTTTGCGCCTGACGGTTGGCATGTTCCAAAATCTCAGCCTTTGCACGCGCTTTGCAATACCTGCCGTTTCGCCTCTTCCTGCACCGTCTTAAATACAGACTTATCCATAGGCAGCAAATTAAACGAGCCGGTCTGAATATCGTACACTTCGATATTTTCCAAATCCACGCTCAAAATTTCCACCGCCGGCAGGCTGATCAACACCTTGTCGTCCACAATATTGACATTGTCCGCGCCTAACTTGTCCAAATCCAAACCGGCCAACACCTTACCGCGCACAATAAAAATACCGCTTTGCGAATCCTGCCACAGCCTGCGCCAATCCCCTTTTTTCTCCGTACGGATAATCGTATCGATATAAAATGCCGTACTTTCCAAGCGGTTCATCTGCTTAATCTGCATCAAAACCCCCTCACGGGACAAAACCTGATGTTCTTCGTTCTGACCATGCAGGGCATAAAACCAGCCGCCCGCAGCCGTCAGCGCACACAACACCAGCACGACCAATCCGCGCCCAAGCATTTTCATTTCAAACATCCCCCGTTAAAATAATCATCAAAACATTCCCTATATTCTCCCAAAACCGTCAATTTCAAGCCATACCCAGGCCGTCTGAAACATTAAAACTTATTACCAAAAAGTAATAAAAAAATCTCAATAAACAAAGTTTGCCTTTTGGTAAAGACAAGACTACAATCCATTACACACAATTCAATTTCATCTCATCATGAATACCACCGACCTGCGCCGCCACAACCTGCGGCAATGGATAACACAACACCACAACGGCCAGCAGACCAAGTTTGCCCAAGCCATCGCCATCAACCAAGGCGAGCTGTCCGCCCTGCTGAAAAACAAATCTTTCGGCGAGAAAAAAGCCCGAAAAATCGAGCAGGCAGCCAATATGCCTGACATGTGGCTGGATCAAGACCACCAAGACCGCCACGCCCCCACCATCAGCCAAGAAAGAAATACCATGTCCCACATCTCCACCATCCCCGAAATCCTAGCAGACATCAAAGCCGGCAAAATGGTCATCATCACCGATGCCGAAGACCGAGAAAACGAAGGCGACTTGCTGATGGCCGCCCAATTCGTTACCCCCGAAGCCATCAACTTCATGATCAAAAACGCACGCGGCTTGGTCTGCCTGCCGATGGACGGCGAAATGGTCGAAAAACTCGGCCTGCCCATGATGACCCAGAAAAACGGCGCGCAATACGGCACCAACTTTACCGTCTCCATCGAAGCCGCCCACGGCATTACCACCGGCATTTCCGCCGCCGACCGCGCCCTGACCATTCAAACCGCCGTTTCCCCATCCGCCAAACCAGAAGACATCGTCCAACCCGGCCACATCTTCCCACTGCGCGCCCAAAAAGGCGGCGTACTCGTCCGCGCCGGACACACAGAAGCCGGCGTTGACCTGGCACAAATGAACGGCCTGATTCCCGCCGCCGTCATCTGCGAAATCATCAACGACGACGGCACCATGGCGCGCATGCCCGAACTGATGAAATTCGCCGAAGAACACAACCTCAAAATCGGCACCATTACCGACCTCATCGAATACCGCAGCCGTACCGAAAGCCTGCTCGAAGACATGGGCAACGCACCCGTACAAACCCCGTGGGGCGAGTTCCAACAACACGTTTACGTCGACAAACTCTCCGGCGAAACCCACCTCGCCCTCGTCAAAGGCACACCAACCGCCGACGAAGAAACCCTCGTCCGCGTCCACGAACCCTTCAGCGTCATGGACTTCATCCAAGCCAATCCGCGCCATTCCTGGTCACTGCCCAAAGCCCTTGAGCGCATCCAACAAGCCGAAAGCGGCGTAGTCATCCTCCTGCACCGTACCGAAGACGGCGCCACCCTGCTCGACCGCACCCTGCCCAAAGGCGCAAACCAAGCCTACAAATGGGACAGCAAAAGCTACGGCATAGGCGCACAAATCCTCGCCGGCCTCAACGTCAAAAAACTGCGCGTCCTCGGCCAGCCTTCATCCTTCACCGGCCTCACCGGCTTCGGCCTCGAAGTCGTCGGTTTTGAAGAAGCTGAAAAATAATCTTGCTTGATTGATTCTCAAAACAAATGAAAAAAAAGGCCGTCTGAAAGTTTTCAGACGGCCTTTTCATATCTCTATTTATCTGAATATTATCCAAACAAAATTATGATAAAAAAACGACTATTTATTAGATTATTTCAATAATGATAAGAATAATCAATTATGATATAAATATTAATAATATTTAAAAAAATTTTTATATTTTTTTATAAAACGAGTATTTTAACCTATTATATTAAGTTCTTAACAAAGAGAAACTATGTCTGCTTTTACTCCCAAACCCAAAATAATCATTCTCAGCCTTGCCAGCGCATTCAGTACATTAACCGTTGCCAATACCATCGAAACCTCAGCTCGACCAGAACAATACCAGGAATTGGATACCGTTGTTGTCAGTGGCAAACGTACCAACGACCAAAAAGGCGCGGACGACGTGTATTACAAAAACGTCTCCAACGCCTATGTCGGCAAAGAATACCTCGAACGCTACCGCGTCCAATCCGCCGGCGACGTACTCAAAGGCCTAAACGGCGTGTACAACATGAACACCCGCACCGCAGGTGGCGCGATTACACCCAATATACGCGGCATCACCGGCAAAGGCCGCATCCCCGTAACACTGGACGGTACGGAGCAAACGGTCGATGTCTGGCTCAACAACTACGGCGTGGGCGACCGCAACTATCTCGACCCCGCCCTGTTCCGCAGCATCGCGGTGGAAAAAAGCCCCGCCCTCACGCGCGGCGTGAAATCGGGCGTGGGCGGCGCGATGTCCATCCGCACCATCGAACCTTCTGACATCATTCCAGAAGGCAAAAACTGGGGAATCGAAGTCAAAACCGAGTTTTCCGGCAACACCGTGGCACAGAAAAACGACTTGCGCCAATTCTTAGGCCGCGACTACCGCACCCTCTCGCCCATAGGCGCGACGGCGGACGGGGTATCGGGTATGCCCGATGTATTAACCGGCTATACCGGCAAACCCTCCCCCACCGCCCTGTTGTTGGACGAAGGCATAGCGGGTACGAAGTATGCGGGCGGCAAAAGCCACACCAACTTCAAAGACGACAGGCAGTTGATGTTGTCCGCCGCCTTCAAAACCGATATTACAGACGGCCTCGCCGCATACAGCCACCGTCAAAAGGGCAACTACTACGCGGGCAAACGCGGCTATCAAAGCTACCTCAACAACCCCATTTACGGTGCGGATGCCTGTTACGACCAGTATCCTGACAAATCATGGCGGGAAAAAGACATGCTCTGCAAATCTTCCGCCAGCCTGGTGCCGAATATGGCCGTCCTGTTCAGGCCGGGCGAAGAAATCATGAACAGCCACACCGACACCAAAACCCTGCTGCTGAAAAACAACTGGTATCTGCCGGGCAATCAGAAAATCAGCCTGCAATATATGGACAACAAAATCGGCTTCGGCGAAATCAACCCCCTGATAACGGCATGGATACTCGGTTTCGCCGAACAATCCCTAGACGAACCTGCGCAGCAGGCACCGGGGATAGGGACGAAAATCGACAGCAAAACCTACAAAATCGGCTACGAATGGAAGCCGCAAAACAACAAATGGATAGACCTTCAAGCCGATATGTGGCGGGTGAAGACCGACAGCAACCGCCATCAGAGCGGCGGCCCCGTCGTCGGCGTCATTACGCCCGACTATGAGTACGACCTTTGGTATTGGTGCAACATACGCAAACAGCCCTCGCCTAACCTGCGGGGGGGAAAGCTGCGAAAGCGCGATGGCATCGAACACCTACGGTTCGGCGCGAACCCATGAAGAAGTGCTGCGCATGATAGAAGACTCGCCCGACAAAATCGCCCGCAAGCTGGCAGAACACGATGAAAACAACCGTGCGATTACCGACCGCTGGATGGGGCATACGGGCGGCTACTACGCCATCACGCCCGCCGATAAAAATGTGATGACCGACCAGACCAACCATCTGGGCAGGCTGATGAACCTGGCCGAACTGAAGCAAAAGCTGAATCAGGAACGCTACTACATCGAACATCCCGACCGCATCATCGTTCCCGGCGCGCGGCAGCGTACCGACGTCGTCCGCAACGGCTTCAACCTCAGCAACCGCTTCCGCCTTTCCGACAAACTCAGCCTCACCCTTGCCGCCGACTACCAGCGCGAAACGCTGGAAGAACGCACCGATACCGCCGACAGCAATGATTTGATGAATACTTTCGGCGTACTGACCCGCATGGCGGCCTTGGGCGGCCCGCAGTCGGCGAAAAAGCGCGAATGGGGCGCGAACCTGGTCTTCGATTGGAAACCGACTTCCCGCCTGAACATACAGGCGGGCGTGCGCTATCAGAACTTCAAAGGACGCAATATCGAACTGGCGCGGCAGCGTGCCGCACGCAACCCCTGGTATCAGTACGGCCTGGGTTCGGACAGCTATGTTACCGGCCTGATGATGCCTTATTACGAATTGGCGGATGAAGAAGACTTGCGCTTATTAGACGGTTTGCGGCGGACTTACAACCACAATTTTTGGGATCAGATGGATAAGCAGAGCGACGAATATAAAGCAACTGAACCGTCGCTTTACCGAAAAAAACGGCTATGGCTTGGATCCTTCGATACAAGACGATAACTATGATGACGCCTGGTCTCACACCCGTATTTACGGCAAGGCTGACGGCAGCTTTGCAAAAAAAAATCAGGCTGATAAAGATAAAGACGCACTTTATATCCTGCGCCGTAAGCAGATTATTCCAATGGTCGCGGGCAAATTTGATCACGGCAAAGTGCAGATTACGCCGGAAATGTACCGCGAAAGGGTAAACAATCCGCAGGGAAAAAGCGGCAGCTACCGCCGTTATATCCCAGGATCGCATATTTACATGACCGACCCGGTACGCGAAGAAATGGAACGTATGGCCAATGAAAATCAAATTCCGTCAGAGACCAGCAATGATCAGGTACTGGAATATAGCAGACGCTACAATCGTACCGCTTGGATCCGGCATCCATTCGGCGAAGCCGAACGCTGGCGCATGCCGCAGGAACAGCGCGCGCATTCTTGGGCGCCCATGCTGTCGGTCAGCTACGATCTTGCCGACAACCACCGCCTCTTCGCCCGCTATGCCCGCATGAGCCGCTTCCCCAGCCTCTATGAATTGACCGCTTCCACCAGTAGCGGCGGTCTGTACGGCAGCGAGACCGTGGCCGAATACAGCCTGAAGCCGGAAAAAAGCACCAACTGGGAAGTCGGCTACAATTTCAATTTCGCCCCGCATTTCGCCAAACTGCGCCAAGGCGACCTCCGCCTCACCTACTACAGCAACAAAATCAAAAACCAAATCGACACCTCGAATATGGACGGCGGCATGATCCAATACGACAAGGCAGTCAGCAAGGGGGTGGAGCTGCAAAGCCGCCTCGACAACGGCCGCTTCTTCGCCTCCTTCGGCGGCACTTACCGCTTGAAACATATGGTGTGCGACAAGGGCATCGCCTTCAAATTCGACTATTACCTGCAACGCGTACCCGAATGCCTGGAAGGCGGCTTCGGCCTCAGCCGCTTCTTCCAGTCCCTGCAGCCGAAATATTCGCTTACCCTCGATGTCGGCACGCGCTTCTTCAATGAAAAATTGGAATTGGGCATGCGTGCCATCCATCACAGCAAGGCGGAGCGGAAAAACTACGACAAGCTGATTGCCGACGGCGCGGGGAAGGTGTATGAGCGCAACGGCAAACCCTACGGCTGGCATGCCGCAACCCTCTTGGATGCCTATGCCCGCTACCGCATAGGGAAACATATAGACTTGAATTTCGGCGTAACCAACCTTGCCAACCGCTATTATCTAGACCCGATGTCCAACACCCCGGTCCCCGGCCCGGGCAGGACTGTTACCTTAGGGCATCAGGGTAAGTTTTTAAGGCTGACTGTATCCTATGCAGCCGATGGGCAGGAATCTGCCCGTCGGCTACAGCCTGTTCCCTTTACTATAATATTTGTATTTCTTAGATGATAATGCAATGATATTAAAAATAAAATATTGACAAATGCAATCCGCACTTTGTATTTGATAATGAGTTTTAATTAGATTTATATTTTTATTTATATTAATATGCGCCCTATCGGTAACACCCGATATACCTTGCCGCTGAAGACAAAACAGCGGTATCCACCATATCTTTTCTTTGAAAGGAAAAATCATGAAAGCATCACAATTAACCTTCGCCGTCCTTCTGACCGCCGCCTTCGGCTCTGCTGCTCATGCGGCTAATGTGGAAGGTGGCTCAAGCAATCCAAACTTAATCAAACCCAAAACATCAGATTCCCTACCCTTCGGTGCAGGTGCGGCCGGTATCCAAGTCAGCACCGGCAACGACCTGTCCAAATCCATCAACCTCGAAGCCGGACCCGCGCAGCGCATCCGCAACAAATACGGCAATGCGCCCATCAACGGCGGCAATCAGAACGCCAATGCAAATGGCACGGCCAATCCGAAATATCTGCAACCCGGCGACATCAACCCGATTGCGGGCTGGTTCTCGAAAACCAAACTTGCCCAAGTGTGGTATGAAAAACGCGCCAACAACACCGAAGTGTTCAGCGTACGCCAAATGGCCGACCCCAAGTTACCGATTGCACCGAAATTCGGCGGCATGACCTTTGCCAAAGTGCCGACTGCGGCAACCAACGTCTTCTTCGGCGAATGGGCACCGCGCAAAGGCAACAGCAATCAGATCGCCAACAGCACGGATTTGAAATATGAACGACGGCAACCGCACGGTTTGGTTCGTGGGTGAGAATCCGACTAAAAACACCAGAAACTTGACTGCGGTTACCTATAACGTTGTCGGTATCAACAAGCACACGCCGGGCAAAAACGATTTCTATACCGGTGAAATCAAAGCCACATTCGGTACGGGTGACAAAGGTTCTATGAGCGGCGCACTGAAACGCACAGGCGATAAGGATTTGAGCTTTAATGGTGTCGAAATTAACAATTCAAAAGGTACATTCGACAGCATACCAGGTCGCAATAACGAAGGCATTACCGGACAATTCTACGGCAATGGCGCGGCAGCCATGGCAGGCTATGCCACTCGCGGGACTGACAACAACAAAGGCGACGACGTAGCCTTCGGCGGCGCGAAAAAATAACCTTGCCCGCTTACGCGATTAGGGAATGCCGGTGTTTTCGGCGTTTGGCCGTCCGTTCCCGCAATCAGGAAAACCGCCGTTTTTTAACCGCAGCCGCAGTAGGCATCAATATACTGCGGCTGACCTGTTTCCGAAGTGCTGTGCAAACCTGCATTGCCTTGTGGAATTTCTGTTTTATCTTTTTCAGACGGCCTCCCCGCCCAAAGGACCCATCCCATGACCCACCGCCTCTGCCTGCTTTTTCCTGCCGCTCTGTACGGTCTGCCTTTGCCGCCCCGTCCGACGAGGCCGCAGATGAACGCCGCCGCCTGCTGGACGAGAGCAGCCGCCAAACGCAGCAATACCGCGAAAGTGGTTGGCTGGATACGGAGCAGGCACGCGGGGAAATAGAGGAAAACGACGGCTATATTTCGATAGGCGGCGAAATCTACCAAGTCGGCGATACGGCGGAAGAGCTGGAAAGCGCGATTTATCACTCCCTCAACGCGCGGCAGTGGCACAAGGTGCGGCAGTTCGCCGCCCGCTACGACAAACTGCCCCAGCACAAACCCGCGCTGATTCATTTGGCCGATGCGCTACAAAAACGGGACGAAGGGAATTTCCGCGCGGCGAGGAACAGTTTTCAGACGGCCTTGGAAGCCGAACCCGACAACCCCCGCCTGCTGCTCGAAGCGGGGCGGTTTTATGCCGAAGACAACCAAAACAAAGAGTCCGCCGCCGCGTTTGAGAAAGTTCTGAAAACGGATATTCCTGCTGAAACTCACCCCATCGTGGAAAACTACCTGTCCGAACTGGGCAAACGCCGCCGCTGGCACGGCCAAATCAGCCTCGGCTACGGCTACAATAGCAATGTAAACCAAGGCAACGGCATCAACCAATGCGTGTGGGAAATCTCGGGCATGTGCCTGATGGAGCGCACCCTGCCCGCGCCAACGGATTCGACCTTCTCATCCTATAGCGCGACCGCCGAAAAAACCGTCCCGCTCAAAGGGCATCACGGCGTACAGGTGCGCGGTGTGCTGTACGGCAACCGCTACACGGAAAAAGACAAAGATTCGGCGGCCATGCCGGATTACGGCTATCACAACGGTTCGCTGTACGCGGGATATGCCTATGCCGACGCACGCTCCTCATTTTCCCTGCTGCCCTATTTCGAATACGACTTCCGCAACCGCCACACCCACTACCGCGCATGGGGTGTGGATGCCGACTGGTCGCGCACACTCTCCCCACGCTGGCGTGTCAATGCCCGTGCCGGAGCGAAAAAGACCGGATACAGCGGACAAAGCAAAAGATTATTTTGCCGACTACAAACAATACGAACTGGGCGCGGGGGCGGAATTTTCTATCACGCCGAAAAGCGGCCTGCTTGTAAATTTCGATGCCGCACGCAAAGCCTATCCCGAAAAATCCTCTTCCAGCAAAGAATATACGGCTCGGCTGGGCGCGTATAGTTTTTTTTTCAAGCGGTACTTACCTCAACGCCATCCTGCTTCACCGTCGCAGTCTTTATGACGCGGCAAGTTTTGTCAGCGACAATAGGCGGCGGCGCGACAATCAATACATAATGATAGCCGCTGTGGGCTTTCCGCAGTGGAACCTTAAAGGCGTGTATCCTGAGTTTCGTTTCAGACGCTCAATCTCCCATAGCAATACAGCACATTACCGCTACCGTCAGAATGAATGGTTACTAAATTTTAAATATCGATTTTAAAATTGAGTCATTTAGAAATACGCTAAAACAGCGATACAACCATACTGTTTTACTCCTTTCTATATCATGCCGTCTGAAAAAAGCCGATACACCTTTCCGATGTATCGGCTTTCGCTATCTGCTCAACGCTTAATTCTTGCCGGACAATTCTTTTTCGCTCAATGGTTTGATATACCAAATATCGCGGCAGTAGTCGGCGATGGAGCGGTCGGATGAGAAGAAGCCCATGTTGGCGATGTTGATCAAGGCTGATTTGCGCCATGCGGATACGTTGCGGTAGTGTTCGTCCGCTTTGTATTGCGTGTCGATGTAGCTGCGGAAATCCGCCATCAGTTGATAGAAGTCGCCGTATGGTTGCAACACGTCGTTGTAGCGGTTTGGCTCTTCCGGAGAGAAAGTGCCTTGGCTGATTTGGTTGACGACGCGGCGCAGGTCGCTGTCTCGCTCGATATAGCTCAACGGGTCGTAACCGTTGCGGCGGATTTCTTCGACTTGTTCTACGGTGTTACCGAAGATATAGCAGTTGTCCGCGCCGACTTTTTCCAAAATCTCAACGTTCGCGCCGTCCAGTGTGCCCATACAGATTGCGCCGTTGAGGGCGAAATTTCATGTTGCTGGTACCGGATGCTTCTGTACCCTGCCAGTGAGATTTGTTCGTGCAAATCAGCGGCAGGAATGATGATTTGGGCAAGGCTGACGCTGTAGTTCGGGATGTAAACGACTTTAATCAGGTCGCGGATACGGGTGTCGTTGTTGATGACTTTGGCAACGTCGTTGATCAGACGGATAATTTTCTTCGCCATGTAATAGGCGGAAGCGGCTTTACCTGCAAAGATGAACACGCGCGGCTGCCAATCGAAATCCGGGTTTTCCAGGATTTTGTTGTAGCGGTCGACGATGTGCATCACGTTCAATGCTTGACGTTTGTACTCGTGGATACGTTTGATTTGGATGTCGAAAAGTGCATCGGTGTTAACTTTGATGCCCAGCTCGTTTTCGATGTATTTGGCAAGGCGCTCTTTGGCGGCTTTTTTCACTTCGCCGAATTCTGCCTGTACGGAGGCATCGTCCACTTTGTCGTTGAGCTTGGTCAGGTTGTCCAAATGCAGACGCCAGTCTTCGTCGCCCAGATGTTTGTCCAAGAATTTGGTCAAGCCCGGGTTGGCGATGTTGATCCAGCGGCGCGGGGTTACGCCGTTGGTTACGTTGGTAAAGCGTTCCGGGAATATTTTGGCAAAGTCGGCAAAGATGGATGTGGTCATCAAATCGGAGTGGATTTTTGCCACGCCGTTGACTTTGTGCGAACCGATCACGGCAAGCCATGCCATGCGGACGCGACGGCCGTGGGTTTCGTCAATGATGGATACGCGGCGGACAAAGTCGTCGTCGAAGTTGCCGATGGCGCGTAAGGCATTGAGGAAGTAGGCGTTAATTTCAAAGATGATGTCCAAGTGGCGCGGCAGCAGACGGCCCATCAGGTCAACCTGCCAAGTTTCCAAGGCTTCGCTCATCAATGTGTGGTTGGTGTAAGAGAAAATCTTACAGCACATATTCCATGCTTCAGTCCATGCGATGCCCTCTTCATCAATCAGGATGCGCATCAATTCTGGAATAGCGAGCACCGGATGGGTGTCGTTCAAGTGGATGGCGACTTCGTCCGCCAAAGTGTGGATGCTTGGGAAACGGCATTTGTGGCGTGCAACGATGTCTTGAACGGAAGCGGAAACCAAGAAGTATTCTTGTTTCAGGCGCAATTCGCGGCCGGAATCGGTAGAGTCGTTCGGATACAGGACGCGTGAGATGTTTTCATCGCTGTTTTGTGCGCGAACGGCAGAGGCATAGTCGCCTCGGTTGAAGTCGGCAAGGTCAAACAGGTTGCCTGCGTGTGCAGTCCACAAGCGCAATGGGTTGGCACATTCGCCGCCATAGCCCGGAATGATTTCATCGTATGCCCAAGCGGAAATTTCTTCGCTCGGCTGCCATTCTTTTTTGTCGCCCAAGTTCAACACTTGACCGCCGAAACGGACGGAATATTGTTTGTTCGGACGGGCAAACTGCCATGCCAAATCTTGGTCGAGCCACAAATCGGGTTTTTCAACTTGTTGGCCATCCACGATTTCTTGTTTGAACATACCGTATTGGTAACGGATGCCGTAGCCCATGGCCGGAATGCGCAGGGTTGCCAAAGAGTCGAGGAAGCAGGCGGCCAGACGGCCCAAACCGCCGTTACCCAAACCTGGATCTTCTTCTTGTTCGCAGACATCGGCAAATTCTTTGCCCAGTTGCTTGAAGGCTTCTTCAAATTCGGCGTAAACGCCTTCGTTAATCAGCGCGTTGACAAACGAACGGCCGAGCAGGAATTCCATAGACAGGTAATAAACCATGCGTTTGCTGTTGTCGATGTGGGCGCGGCGTGTTTTGAGGAAATCTTCCGCAATCAGGTCACGCGCGGCAAGCATGGCGGCGTTGAGCCATTGGTGTGAAGTTGCCTCCTTCGGATCTACGCCCAAGATGAAAATCAGCTTGTAAACGATGGATTTACGGATGGTTTCGGCGTCCGGTTTAGGCATTACATAATCGTAACCGGAGATGGGGAGTTTTTTCTTAGCCATGGAAGCCTTTCTCTAGCGTGAGGCACTGGACAACGCGCCTGATGGTTTTATTAAAAACAACGAAACTCGGTTTTCAGACGGCCTGACAACGGCAACAGGCCGTCTGAAAGGAATGGTGCGTAGATTTGTTACAAACTAAGGAGATTATAGCGGAAAGATTTCAAAAAAGGATATTTTTTTCTTTATAAAACATTTAATTAACAATTAAACCATTCATCATCTTATCGGCATTTTTCAATTTATACCACTAAGCTGCAAAATCAAACAAATACTGACAAAAATATCAAAGAGTTAATCAATATAACGGCTTGATTTTCATTTAATTTGTTTTATGTAAAATCCAAATCCCCATATGTTCAACAACACATTTTCCTGATTCTTCGTAATTTAATTTCTCTGATGGTACGCAAGAAATTTCCCAATTACCTTGAGGCAGGTTAAATAACTGACGACTACGTTTGGCATTGACCAACAGCAGCCACTCGTCGTCCAAAACAACCTGAATCGCCTTGCTGCCCCTGTTGTGCCAACAATATTCCGTCATCGGGCTGCTGTCGGCATTGAGCCATTGCACACGCTCTTTTTCCCACCAGCAATCATCTGTCAGCAGCTTGATTTCGGCTGCGGACGCGTATCAGCTCTTGAGTGTAATTTTGCAACTCATGAGACTCATTTTGCCAATCCAACCATGTAATCGGATTATCTTGGCAGTAGCTGTTGTTGTTGCCTTGCTGACTGTTGCCGAACTCATCGCCCGCCCTAAAAGCATGGGCGTACCGTTGGATAAAAATAAGGAGGCAAGCAGCGCTTTGGAAGTGTATTCGCGGTTGAGCAAAACCTCTTCATCATCGGTTTCGCCTTCTACGCCGTGGTTGTAGCTGATGTTTTCATTATGCCCGTCGCGGTTGTTTTCGCCGTTGGCTTCGTTGTGTTTTTCGTTGTAGCTGACCAAATCGCGCAGAGTGAAGCCGTCGTGTGCAGTGATGAAGTTGATGCTGGCAGACGGGTCGGCGGCCGCTGTGGTTGAAAATATCGGACGACCCGGCCAAGCGTTCGGCAAATGCGCCCAAATTGCCGCTTTCCCAAGACCAAAACGCGCGCATATCATCGCGGAAACGGCCGTTCCATTCGGCAAAAGGTTGCGGGAAATTGCCCAAGTGATAGCCGCCCTCGCCGATGTCCCATGCTTCGACAATCAGCTTCAAACCGGCCAATACCGGGTCTTGATACAGGACTTGGAAAAAACGGCCGTACGATTGGAAATCGGGCTCGCGTCCCAATACGGTTCCCAAAGTCGAAACGGAAGCCGTCGACATGAAACTCTTCCGCCCAATAGCGCAGGCTGTCTGCCGCCCAACGGGTAACGTCGCGACGGACAATATTGAGCGTATTGCCGCAACCCGACCAGTTTCTCATAGCTGCCGTAAGAGGTGTGCCAATACCATAAGGTGTTGTCGATACCGCGCTGACACAGCATCGGGCCTTTGTCGTCCTGCTCTGCCGTGTGGTTGTACACGACATCCAAAATCACTTCCAAACCCGCCTGATGCAGGGCTTTGACCGCCTGTTTAAACTCCGCCGCCGCACGCTCGGGATTGTCGGCATAAGACGGCTCGACGGCAAAATGGGAGTAAGTGTTGTAGCCCCAATAATTGCTCAAGCCCATCTGCTGAAGATGGTATTCGTCCAGATGATAATGAATCGGCAGCAGCTCGACCGTCGTCACCCCCAACTCTTGCAGATAGGCCAAAACCCGTTTATCACTCAAGGGCTTTATAAGTGCCTGCGTACTTCAAATCGGGGAACTGCTTGGTAAACCCTTTGACATGGGCTTCATAAATAACGGTTTTGCTCCACGGTATTTCCGGACGGCAATCTTTGGCCCAATTAAATCGGCTGCGTCCGATCACGACGCTTTTCGGCGCAACGGCGGCATTGTCGCGTTCATCTTCCGGCCTGAACCATGCCATTTCTTCGGCGGTACGGTAGCTTGGTTTGCCGTCAATTTTTTTGGAATACGGGTCAATCAGCAATTTGTTGGGATTAAAACATGAGCCGTATTCTGCATTTTCGCGTCCATACACGCGAAAACCGTATCGCTGCCCTGCCTTAACGTCCGGCACAAATCCGTAAAATACCGAACCGCGCCGCGAAGGCATCTCCAAACGGGTTTCTTTATCCTTATCAAACAGACACAATTCGACCTTTTCGGCATTGATGGAAAACAAGGTAAAATTCGCACCCTTGCTTGTCAGGGTCGCGCCCATGGGATAAGGCTTGCCTTCCTCGATATGCCATGATTTGGCAGACATAGAATGATTCCTTGGTATGAATTTGGTTTCGTGTCCAATATAAGGCCGTCTGAAAATCTTTCAGACGGCCTTGAGTCATATTGATACCACTATCTTTTAATTTTCAGCTGATTGGGCAGGCATGATGCCCACCCTCAAAGTTGATTTACGCTTCGTCTTTGACTGCCGCCTGATACAGGTAAACGGTTGCCAACGGCGGTACGGTAACAGACAGGGAATTTGGTTTGCCATGCGACCAAACTTCTTCTGTCTCCACCGTTGCGCCGGCAGAAACGCCGCTGCCTTTGTAATGCAGGTCGTCTGAATTAAGGATTTCGCGGTATTCGCCGGCAGAATTCACACCAAAGCGATAGCCTTCGCGTACCACAGGCGTGAAGTTGCTGATCACGATAACGCGGTTGCCTTCACGGTCGCGGCGCTCGAAAACGAATACGGAATTGTCGCCGTCATCGGCAACCAACCACTCAAAACCTTCAGGCCATTGGTCTAATTGGTAAAGCGGCGTGGTGTCTTTATAGACATGGTTCAACTCGCGCACAAAGTCTTGTACGCCTTTGTGCCAGCCGCCCTCTTGCTCCAGCAGGAACCAATCCAGTCCTTCGTTGTAGTTCCACTCGCGGCCTTGCGCAAACTCGCTGCCCATAAACAAGAGTTTTTTGCCGGGGAAGCCGTACATAAAGCCGTAGTAGGCGCGCAGGTTGGCAAATTGTTGCCAGCAGTCGCCGGGCATACGTCCGAGTAGCGAGCGTTTGCCATGTACGACTTCGTCATGAGAAAGCGGCAGGACGAAGTTTTCGCTGTACTGGTACATCATGCCAAAGGTCATTTTGTTGTGGTGATATTTACGGTTGATGGGGTCTTCCATCATGTAACGCAAAGTATCGTTCATCCAGCCCATATTCCATTTGAAGCTGAAGTTCAAACCTTCTTGGCGAGTCACATTGGCGAACGAAGTAGATTCTTCGGCGATTTCAGTCGCAGCCGGAACTTCCTCTTTCAACATGGTGTTGGTATCGCGCAGGAAAGCGATGGCTTCAAGGTTTTCATGGCCGCCGTATTGATTCGGAATCCACTCGCCGTCTTTACGCGAGTAGTTGCGGTAAATCATCGAAGCAACCGCATCAACGCGGATACCGTCAAAGCCGAAACGTTCTATCCAATACAGGGCATTACCTTGCAGGAAGTTTTTCACTTCGTTTCTGCCGAAGTTGTAAATCAGGGTGTTCCAGTCTTGGTGGTAGCCTTCGCGCGGGATCGGCGTGTTCGTACAGCGCGGTACCGTCAAATTTGGCCAGACCCGTGATCGTCGGTCGGGAAATGGCCGACCACCCAGTCGAGGATAACGCTGATACCTCGTCGTGCGCAGCTTTAATCAGTGCGCGCAATTCTTCCGGTCGAACCGAAAACGGCTGGTCGGCGCATACAAACCGGTTGCCTGATAGCCCCATGAGCCGTCAAACGGATATTCGGAAACAGGCAAAAACTCGATATGGGTAAAGCCCATGTCTTTGACGTATGCGACCAATTCTTTGGCGAGCTCTTCGTAAGTCAGCCAGAAATTGTTTTTCGGATTGCGTTTCCACGAACCCAAATGCACTTCATAAATGCTGATCGGCGCATCAATGGCGTTGGCACGGGCGCGGAAAGGCCGGTTCTTCCACTTCGTCAGGCAAACCGCGCACGATAGATGCCGTGGTCGGGCGCAGTTCCGCACCGAAAGCATACGGGTCGGCTTTTTCGCGTACATCGCCGTTGGCATCGCGGATTTCAAATTTGTAGAGGGCGTTGAGTTTGACTGCCGGAATAAAGATGTCCCAAATGCCGTTGTCGCGGTGGAAACGCATCACATGGCGGCGGCCATCCCAGTTGTTGAACTCGCCGATAACGGAAACGCGTTGCGCATTTGGCGCCCATACGGCAAAGCGTACGCCCTTCACGCCGTCCAACTCGGCAAAATGCGCGCCTAAAATCTCATAAGGACGCAGGTGCTTGCCTTCGGCCAACAGCCAGGAATCCATGTCTTGCAACGCAGAGCTGAAATGATAAGGGTCTTCTTCAATCACAGGCTCGGAGTCTTCGGTATAACGGATACTCAAAGCGTAATCGGGCGCATCATCGGGCAAAACAGCCACAAAGAAACCGCGTTCATCAATTTTTTCAGACGGCACGATGAGTTCGCCGCTGCGGCGGTTCACGATATCCACGCTTACTGCGCCGGGAATCAAAACGCGCACTACTTCATCGCCCTCTGCAAGGCGGTGTCGTCCCAGATAAGCGAACAAGTCGCTGTGGGTGGCAAGAAACAGGCTTTCGACCGTATCGCGCTCGATTTGGTCAAGTTCATGATAAGCCTTGATTTGGCTGTTTGTTTTCATGCGTACCTCGTCAATAATGGCAAGTTGGCCGCCCATGAGGCGGTGTTGTAGGAAATCTTCCAAAGAAACCGGCATTTTTTGCGCCCAGTTCGGATAGCCGTCCGTTACGCCGGGGACATTCAGATTGTCAATGACGCCCAGCAGGTTTTCCAGTTGTACGGCGTAAAGCTTGCTGCGGCTCAATGCGCCGTATTTGTGCAAAGCCGCCAGCAAGGTTTCATCGGCTTTTGCCGGCATTTGTACGTCCGCACCCAGACAGCCGGTATCTTTCAATTTGTCCAGCAAATCGGCTTTATCGTGTTCGCGCTCGTCCAAGGCCGTCTGAAAAGCGGCTGCATCAGGCAAAGTACCGAGTTTGAACATCGTATCCAAATCTTTGCCTGTCCAATAACCTGCCAAGGGCGCGACATCGTGGGTGCTGATGACCGTAATCGCCTGCTCGGGGTATTCTTCAGGCAGTTGGAAACCGTTCCAGCCCTTGCTGAAATACATCACTTTGTAGGAGAAACACTTGATAGCGGTTGAGCAGATAACGCGCTTGATCGGGTACCGTTCCCAAATCCTCGCCAATGATGACGCAACGGTTGCGCTGGCTTTCCAAAGCCAAAATGGCAAAAGTCACTTCGGCATCGTAATGCACATATGCGCCGAAATCTGCTGTTTTATCGTTTAAAACCCACCACAAACGACACAATGCCATCACATGGTCAATCCGCAACACGCCATACAGGCGCATGTTTTCGCGCAACAAATGGGCAAACTTTTCATAGCCCGTATGTTTCAACATCGACGGATTAAGCGGCGGCAAATTCCAATTCTGCCCTGTCGGCCCCAAAGGATCGGGCGGCGCACCGACCGATACGTCCATACAATAATCTTGGCGGTTTAACCAAGTATCCGCGCTGCCTCGCGCCACGCCGACCGCCAAATCGCCGTAAATACCGAGTTTGACACCGTATTCGGCAGCGGCTTGGTTGACTTCTTGCAACTGCTCCGCGCAAAGCCATTGCAGCCACATATAAAAACGGATTTCCCGCTCATGACTGCGCGCAAATTTTTCTACCGCTTCGCCATCAGGCTGATGAAATTCAGACGGCCATGACTGCCAACCCACTTGTCCGGGACGGCTGTAATACTGGTCCAAAGCCTCAAACAAACCGAAGCCCTGCAAAGCCTTGCCTTTTTCCAATACAAATGCTTCAAATGCAGCACGTTCATTTGCCGCAGCTTCGCAAGTATCCTGTTCAAACGCGTTAAACGCCATGTGCAGCGCATCACGTTTGCATGCCCAAACCGCCGTATAAGTCACCGTTTCCGTAACACGCAAAGCAGCAATGCGCTGACGGATTTTCGGTTGTGCCAGCCAGTTTTTCAGTTGTTCGTTATAAGTAAACGCACCGACTTTCTCGATATCCAAGTAAATCGGATTGAGCCATTCGCGCGAAGAAGGGCTATACGGGCTGGCAAAGGCAGGCTTGCTGGTAAACAAGGCGTGCAAAGGATTGATACCGACGAAATCCAGCTTTTTCTCCGCCGCATATTTCATCAGGTTCAACAAATCGGTAAAGTCGCCTATGCCCCAGTTGCGCTCGGAACGCAGGCTGTACAAATGCATGGTCAAACCATTCATCCGTCCGCCATTGGCAAGCAGTTTGGGTTGATAAACCGATTCAGGCGCAACAATCAGGCGTACAAGGCGACATTTGCCGCCGGTCTCGGCCGACAAAGTGTAATAACCGCAAGCCAGTTGGGGCAGCTTAATCCAAAGCGTATCGTTGTCGCCCAGATACAAAGTCAAGGTCTGGCACTCATCCGCCTCATCAATCAATACGACCGCTTCCGCACCATGAAATTCAGACGGCATCTGTAAAGATTCTTCGCCGTTTCATGCGCGACCATCGTATTCAGATAAAGGCCGTCTGAATCCGGTTTGCTTTTGTCCAAAACAGCAACGATCGATTCCAAAACTTCAGGTTTGGTCGCATGATATGTACCGTTGATGTCGTGGTAGCCTAAATCAATACCGGCCTCTACAGCCTGCTGCTCCAATGTTTCACTCATTGCATTCTGCCTGTTTTACCAATATCTGAATCTTAATACAGATTCTGTCGCACCGTTACATGTAATTCATTGTAGTCTCTAACAAAATCCATATTTTCCCCTGTTTGATTTGACCTGCGCCAAAATTTCCTATTTATCTGTCTTGTAAAAACTTAAAGGCCGTCTGAAAAGGAAGGTTTCATTCCTTTTCAGACGGCCTTTATCATGCTTCAAGCCTGATTAGTGGTGGTGATGACCGTGCGGGCCATGTACGTGACCGTGGGCAATTTCTTCCTCAGTCGCATCGCGCACACCTTCAACGGTCGCTTTGAACAATACTTTCATACCGGCCAAAGGATGGTTGCCGTCCACTACGGCTTTACCGTCGGCAACATCGGTTACACGATAAATCAATACATCGCCTGTTTCCGGATCATCGGCTTCAAACATCATGCCGACTTCAACTTCAACAGGAAATACGCTTACATCTTCAATACGCACCAACTCAGGATCTTGCTCGCCGAAAGCATCATCGGGCGACAAAGCCACTTCGACGGTATCGCCTACATTTTTGCCGTGCAACGCTTCTTCCACCAAAGGGAAAATACCGTCATAACCGCCATGCAGGTAAGCAATCGGCTCTTCGGTTTTGTCCAACAACTGGTTGTTTGCATCGTACATTTCATAATGCAGGGAAACTACGGAATTTTTAACAATAGACATCATGTCGTCCTTAATCAATATTTAAAAAGTCAAGTTCAGGCTATTCTATCACAGCTGTAACTAAACAATCGGTTTACCTTAAACAAATACTTTTGGCAAACACAACAAAACCCGAAAAAAAGTCCCATATAAAAAAACCAAAATTGAATGATTCCAATCCATAAAAGTTGCTTTTTCACAACACAAAGTTGCTAAATTACAAAAATTTCCCCAAACGCAAAAACATTCCAAATCCTTAAAACCAACAACAGTTAAAAAAATAATCAAATTATTGAATATAAACAACTTTTTAAAAAGTTCATTAATTATGAATATTTTTTTAGATGATTTTTTTACCTGCCTCCCTGATTTACATTATTTTCGCTAATTTTGTATTGATTTTAGTCCGCAAACGGTTAAGCAACGTTGCATTGACCTCATCCCTGTGGGGCATAATAACGAAAATTCAGCAATGAATTTCTACTGTACAGGCCGTTTGACGGCTATTTTTTTAGTTTAAATGTTTAAATCGATTTAAAAAAAGGTCCTCAAAAATGAAAAAATCTCTGTTCGCTGCTGCTTTGTTGTCTTTAGCTTTGGCCGCTTGTGGCGGTGCTGATAAAGCTGCTGAAACTGCTGCTTCTGCTGCTTCTGAAGCCGCTGCATCTGCTACTGAAGCTGCTGCATCTGCTACCGAAGCTGCCGCTTCTGCTGCTACCGAAGCTACTGAAGCCGCTGCTTCTGCTACTGAAGCTGCTGCATCTGCTACTGAAGCCGCTGCTTCTGCTGCTTCTGAAGCTGCTAAATAATATTCTTTTGAATATAAGAAAAGCAGGATACCATTGCGTATCCTGCTTTTTTACATTTCTCACACTCCCCTTCCCGACTTTTCCGCCCTGACTGCCATGCACCTTCACGACCGTTTTGCAGAGTTTCTTTCCGCCTCTGAAATCATCGAAGCCACTCCGGCCTTGTTAAACGACCAACGCCGCCGTTTTGTTTCTTCGCCGGATATTGTCTTACAGCCGAACTCTGTCGAAAGCGTGCAGAAAATCATGCGTTTCTGTTTTGAAAACCGCATCCGCGTCACCCCGCAGGGCGGCAATACCGGATTATGCGGCGCAACAGTAACCACCGAGGGCGTACTGCTCAACTTCTCCAAGCTCAACCGCATCCGCGATATCAATCTTGCCGACAACTGCATGACGGTTGAGGCCGGCGTGATTTTGCAAAATGCTCAAAAGGCGGCAGATAAAGCAGGACGACTGTTTCCGCTCAGCCTTGCCAGCGAAGGCTCTTGCCAAATCGGCGGCAATATCGCCTGTAATGCCGGCGGTTTGAATGTCTTGCGTTACGGCAGCATGCGTGATTTGGTATTGGGTTTGGAAGTCGTTTTACCAAACGGCGAACTGGTTTCCCACCTTCAGCCCCTGCACAAAAACACGACCGGCTACGACTTGCGCCATCTTTTTATCGGCAGTGAAGGAACATTGGGCATCATTACCGCCGCCACACTCAAACTCTTTGCCCAGCCCAAAACCAAAGCGACCGCATGGGTAGGCCTAGATGATATTGAATCTGCCGTCTCGCTTTTGACCGCTGTGCAAGGCCATTTTGCCGAACGCTTGACCAGCTTCGAGCTGATCAGCCGCTTTGCCCTCGATTTATCTTCGGAATTTAGCCAACTCAAAAAGCCTGCCGATGCGGAATGGCATATTTTGATTGAACTTGCCGACTCTGTTCCCGATGCTGAACTGGATGAAAAACTTGCCGAATTTCTCTATCAAAACGGATGGGAAAACAGTATCTTGGCGCAATCCGAGCAAGAGCGCTCCGATTTGTGGACCTTGCGTGAAAATATTTCTGCTTCCCAACGCAAACTCGGCACCAGCATCAAACACGACATCGCCGTCCCTATCGCCCAAGTGGCCGCCTTTTGTCCGCCAATGCGCCCCTGCCTTGAAACCCGCTTTTCCCGGCATACAAATTGTCTGCTTCGGACATTTAGGCGACGGCAGCCTGCATTACAATACATTCCTGCCCAACGTATTGAGCAACGAAGCCTACCAATACGAAGACGCCGTCAATACCATTGTTTATGAAAACATCCTTGCCTGCCACGGCACGATTGCCGCCGAACACGGCGTAGGCATCATCAAAAAACATTGGCTGCCCCGCGTGCGTACACAGGCCGAACTCGTTCTGATGCATGCCATCAAAAATCAGCTTGACCCTTATGGCATCATGAATCCGGGCAAACTCCTGCCTTCTCTGGATTAACAAAATACAAAAAGGCCGTCTGAAACATTTCAGACGGCCTTTTATCTTATCCAAACTATTTCAATGCCGTTTTCCAATCCAATCCGCCCAACGACGGTACCTGTATCACTTCATTGGTATCCAAATTGACCGCTGTCAGCTCTCCGCCCCACAACGCGCCGGTATCCAAAGCGATAACCTGATCGGTATTAACGTAGCCCAATGACGACCAATGTCCGAACACGGTAATATAATCCAAATTCTGCCTATCGGGCGCTTTAAACCAAGGGCGCAGGTAAAGCGGCATTTTTTTCAGAGTGGATTTATATTCGTAATCCAATTCGCCTTTGTACGTCAGCGCACGCATACGGGTAAAGACGTTGATAATCATGCGTAGACGCTCATAGCCTGTCAAATCATCCGTCCACTCGGTCGGCTTGTTGCCGTACATTTTGCCAAAAAATTTCCTGTATTTTTTACCTTGCAATTCAGCCTCAGCTTCACGGGCAAGGCTTTCGGCTTTATCAACCGACCATTGCGGCAAAATACCGGCATGCACCATCACATGCCTGTCGCCGCGCACCAAAAGCGGCTGATGACGCAGCCAGTCCAGCATGGCATTGACTATCGGGATGGGTCAAAATCGGCTCAACCGTATCGCTGCGCTTGAGCGTTCCTTCACCGCAACCGACGGCCAAAAGATGTAAATCATGATTGCCCAAAACCATTTGCACGCTGCTGTCATGCTCTTTGGCAAATTTCAGGGTTTCCAAAGACTTTGGGCCGCGATTGACAATATCGCCGACCAGCCAAAGGGTGTCCGTACCATGATTAAAAGCCGATTTTGGCAAGCAACAAAGTCAGCTCGTCAAAACAGCCTTGAATGTCTCCGATTGCGTAATGTGCCATTATTATTGTTTTCCGTTGTTATTCTTTTCAGACGGCCTCAAGCCCAGCCCAGGCCGTCTGAAAACATCAATTATGCATTTAAAACCAATACAGCCTCTGCTTCAACCTGAACGCCTTTAGGCAGGCTGGCCACGCCAACTGCCGCGCGCGCAGGGAAAGGTTGTTCGATAAATTCAGCCATCACTTCATTGAACACGGCAAAGTTGGCCAAATCGGTCAAATAAGCATTGAGTTTGACGATATCGTTTAAAGAACCGCCAGCCGCTTCGGCTACGGCTTGCAGGTTTTTAAATACTTGCACTGCTTCGGCGCGGAAGTCGCCATTGCCGACCACAGTCATCGTAGCCGGATCCAAAGGAATCTGACCGCTCATATAAACCGTATCGCCTGCACGGACTGCTTGGCTGTATGCGCCAATCGCGGCAGGGGCTTTGTCGGTATGGATAATGGTTTTAGACATGATATTCTCCTCAAGTAGAAATGTCAGAATCAGGTGGAAGCTTTGAATTTTACTTTCAACAGAAATACGTTTCAATAAAAGCATTCAATTAATGCGTTTAGCCCGTCTTGTTCTTCCCCGATTTTAAACCTACAATCCCACACATTATTCATTTCAAAGCCGAAATTATCATGTTTTTTGTCTTATCCCCAGCCAAAAACCTCAACGAAAAAGACCCCTCCCCCATCAGCAGCTTTACCCTGCCCGACCTTCTCTCCGAAGCAGAAATCCTGATGCAGGAGTTGCGTCAGCTTGCCCCTCAACAAATCGCCGAGCTGATGCATGTTTCCGACAAAATCGCCCTGCTCAACGCAGAACGCAATGCCGTATGGCACACGCCGTTTACGCCTGAAAACGCCAAACAGGCCGTATTTATGTTCAACGGCGACGTCTATGAAGGCATCGCCGCCAATACGCTCAAACCGGAACAAATCGACTACCTGCAACAACACGTCCGCCTGCTCTCCGGCTTATACGGCGTACTGCGCCCGCTCGACTTGATACAGCCCTACCGCTTGGAAATGGGCACGGCCTTTGCCAACTCACGCGGCAAAAACCTCTACGAATTTTGGGGCGATAAAATCACCGACCTGCTCAACCAAACGCTGAAGCAGGCCGACAGCGACGTTTTAATCAACCTCGCCTCACAAGAATATTTCAAATCTGTCAACACCAAAAAAACTCAACGCACGCCTGATTACGCCGATTTTTTTCAAAGACGAGAAAAAAACGGCAAATACAAAATCATCAGCTTCTACGCCAAACGTGCGCGCGGTTTGATGGTAGCGCTACGCGGCAGAACACGGCATTACCGAGCCTGAAATGCTCGAAAAAATTTCGACTACGAGGGCTATTCATTCAATGAAGCAGCTTCAAACGAAGCCGAATGGGTATTCATGCGTGAAGAACAATCTAAATAAAAACAGAATCCTAGATATTTTTTCTCTAAAAATACCTCTTGGCAAAGGCCGTAAGTTCCATTAATATTACGGCTTCAAGAATGGAAGCGTGGCAGAGCGGTTTAATGCAACGGTCTTGAAAACCGTCGAGGGTTGATAGCCCTCCGTGAGTTCGAATCTCACCGCTTCCGCCATTCTTGATATTTTTTTATCTAGTGAAAATGAAAATGCGAGACTTGATGATTCAAGTCTTTTTTTATTTTCAAATCCCAAAAGAATACCCAAGGGCCGTCTGAAACTTTCTATAACGCAGTTTCAGACGGCCTAATATCTTTAAAAATCCCCCAAATCCCTAAAGTCCCACCCAGACATTTAGGAATTTGGGGGATTTTTGCAAAGATCTTCGCTTTTCTGATCTTTACCGTCAATGGTATCTGCCTACCCATCACCAATGCGGAATTTTTGCTCGACAATGGAGAGGCGTTTTCCATGCCGACGCGATCGTGCATTTTACCTCAGGTCCGTGTACCGCCGTATCGTTTGCAGTAGGATTTGCTGCATATTCTGAGCTATTGCCACAAAGTACCGCCGTTGCTTTTATCTTGGGAGAGGTTGCGGCAAACGGTGTCTTGATGGAATATCATTCAATGATGGTGTGGTGGCAGGACAGGTCTTGAATGTGGTATCGTTATTCTTGGGTCAGTTGCGTGTCGCTCATGGTAATCTTTCTTGTAGGAAAGACCGTATGCTGTATACCGAACTTTTCCGTTATGGAAAGTTTGCCCTTCAAATCCGAATCTGCTGGCCTCTATTTATCATTATTTAATCGCTACAAGGATATTTAAATGAGACGGGAAACCATTGCCCTGCATGCAGGCTATCAATCCGAACCGACTACCAAATCCGCTGCTGTCCCCATTTACCAAACCACTTCCTACACTTTCGACAACACGCAACACGGCGCAGACTTGTTCAACCTTGATGTAGCGGGCAATATCTACACCCGTATGATGAATCCGACCACTGCCGTTTTGGAAGAACGCGTTGCCCGTTTGGAAGGCGGTATCGCCGCATTGGCTGTCGCCAGCGGTATGGCGGCAATTACCTATGCCGTTCAAACCTTGGTTGAAGCAGGCGACAACATCATCGCAACCAAAACGCTCTACGGCGGCACTTACAATTTCTTTGCCCACAGCCTGCCGCGCCAAGGCATAGAAAGTACGCTTTATCGATCCGGCCAAAGCCCGAAGAAATCGCCGCCAATACCGACAGCCGCACCAAACTGGTGTATTGCGAATCTATCGGCAATCCCGCCATCAATGTCGTCGATATTCCAGCATTTGCCCAAGCCGCGCACGCTCAAGGGCTGCCACTGATGGTGGACAACACCGTTGCTACGCCCACATTGTTCCGCCCGATCGAGCACGGCGCCGACATCGTTATCCAATCCCTGACCAAATACATCGGCGGCCACGGCACCACGATTGGCGGTGCCATTATCGACGGCGGCAAATTCCAATGGGCAGGCAATCCGCGTTTTGAAAAAACCTTCAATCAGCCTGATCCGTCTTACCACGGCGTAAACTACTGCGAACATTTTGGTGCGGCAGCCTATATCGCCCGTGCCCGCGTCGTCCCATTGCGTAATACCGGTGCCGCCCTGTCTCCGCACAGCGCATTTTTACTGCTTCAAGGTTTGGAAACCCTCGCCCTGCGTATGGAACGTCATTGCGAAAACGCCCTAAAAGTAGCCGAATTCTTAAAGAAACATCCGCGGGTCGAATGGGTGAACTATCCTGCACTGCCTGACAGTCCGTATAAAGCTTTGATTGACCGCGACTACGGCGGAAAAGCCTCAGGTTTGCTGAGTTTTGGTATTAAAGGCGGTCGTGAAGCCGGCGCGAAATTCATTGACGCACTGCAACTCTTCCTGCGTTTGGTGAATATCGGCGATGCCAAATCGCTGGCTACCCATCCTGCCACAACGACCCACCGTCAGCTTGACGATGCAGAACTCGCCGCAGCAGGCGTCAGCCCCGACATGGTACGCCTGAGCGTGGGTATCGAGCATATCGACGATTTGCTTGCCGACTTGGCGCAGGCATTGGATGCCGCACAGGCATAAGCAATAGCGCTCATTAGATGAAAAAAGCCTCCGCTTAAAAAGGCCGTCTGAAAATTTCTTTTCAGACGGCCTTTTCCTTTTCTACAAATCAAATGCGGCGTTAATCAAACGTTTGGTGTAATCGTTTTGCGGATGGTGGAAAATCTGATCCGCGCTGCCGTACTCAACCATTTCGCCCTGCTTCATCACAATCACATTATCGCTGACGGCGCGCACGACAGACAAATCATGACTGATGAACATATAAGTCAGGCCGTATTTCTTCTGCAAGTCGCGCAAAAGTTCGACCACTTTGGATTGTACGGAGCGGTCAAGTGCAGAGGTCGGCTCGTCCAAAAGGATGAATTTCGGGCGCAGGATAACGGCGCGTGCAATAGCGATACGCTGACGCTGGCCACCGGAGAATTCATGCGGATAACGGTTGAGCGCGTCAAGCGGCAGGGACACTTCCTTCATGACTTCCAAAACGCGTTGGATACGTTCTTTTTTGGTCATTTCAGGATGATGAACCGTCAAACCTTCGCCAATAATTTCGCCAACGGTCAGGCGCGGGGAAAGCGAACCGAACGGATCTTGGAACACAATTTGCCGTTGCGATTTCAGACGGCGTGCTTCTTCGGCGGTATAGTTTTTCAGGTCTTTGCCTTCAAAGGAGATATGGCCGGTATAAGGCAGCATCTGCATGACGGCTTTGCCCAGCGTGGATTTGCCGGAACCGGACTCGCCGACGACGCCCAATGTTTCGCCTTCTTTAATTTTGAGGCTGATGCCTTTGACGGCGTCAAAAGTTTTGAGCGGTTTGCCGAAAAAGTTTTGCTTCAATACGAAAGAAACATTGACATTGTCGGCATCGATCAACACACCGGCGTTGTTTTCTTCCTGCTCTTTCATGCCTTTTGGAATGGCATTGATGAGTTCGGCGGTATATTCGTGTTTCGGATGGGCAAATACTTCTTTGATTTTGCCGCGCTCGACAATTTCGCCGTTACGCATGACGCAGACGGTTTTGGAATAGTGTTCCGCCAAACCCAAATCGTGGGTAATGAAGATAATCGCCATGCCCATTTGCTGTTGCAAATCATGGAGCAAATCGAGAATCTCGGCTTGAATGGTCACATCCAAAGCGGTGGTCGGCTCATCGGCAATCAACAGGTCAGGTTCATTAATGAGCGCCATGGCAATCATAATGCGTTGCAGCTGACCGCCGGAAAACTCGTGCGGATATTGTTTCATGCGGCGCTCGGCTTCTTTGATGCCCACACGCTCCAACAATGCCAATGCCTTCTGCCCTGCTTCTTTTTTGCCGAGCTTTTTATTGTGCACACGTGCCGCTTCAATCAGTTGCGCACCGATACGCATAAACGGATTGAGCGAGGTCATCGGCTCTTGGAAAATCACGCTGATGCGGTTGCCGCGCAAATCACGCAGGGTTTTCTCATCGGCATCCAAAATGGAAATACCGTCAAAAGTAATGCGCGAATCTTTGCCATAACGGGCAAATTTCTCAGGCAGCAGGCGCATAACGGACATAGACGTTACAGACTTGCCCGATCCGGACTCGCCGACCAAAGCCAATGTTTCGCCCTCTGCCACTTTAAAGCTGACATTACGCACGGCGTGAACGGTTTTTTCATGCAGCTCAAAATTGATGTCCAGATTTTCTACAACCAGTAACTGTTTTGTCATTTTGATTATCCTTTTGGTTGTGGTTTAGCGGTCTTTCGGGTCGAGCGCATCGCGCAGGCCGTCGCCGATAAAGTTGAAACAGAACAAAGTGGTTACCAAGAAGAAACTCGGCACGAGCAGCTGCCATGGTGCAGCTTCCATAGAAATCGCGCCTTCTTGCAACATCGAACCCCAACTGGTCATCGGCTCTTGCACGCCCAAGCCCAAGAAGCTCAAGAAGGATTCAAACATAATCATGCCCGGGCACCAGCAAAGAGGCATACACCATCACCACGCCCAAAACATTCGGAATAATGTGGCGCGTTACGATTTTACGTTTTCGCCACGCCGCTCACACGCGCCGCTTCGACAAACTCTTTATGCTTCAAGCTCAAGGTTTGACCGCGCACGATACGCGCCACGTCCAGCCAAGACACCAAACCCACGGCGGCAAAAATCAAAAGCAGATTGCGGCCGAAGAACGTGGTCAGCAGAATCACGAAAAACATAAATGGAAATGCGTTCAAAATTTCCAAAAAGCGCATCATCAGCGAATCGAGCTTACCACCGATAAAGCCGGCAATCGCGCCATAAAGCGTACCGATGACAACGGCCACCAATGCGCCGGCCACACCGACCAGCAAGGAAATACGTCCGCCGGTTGCCGCACGCGACAGCAAATCGCGGCCGAGCAAATCCGTACCCAGATAGTGATGGGTAGAAAAGGACGGCGGAATCTGCATATTGTCCCAGTCGGTGAAGTCGTAGGTGTAGCGGACAATCCATGGCGCCACAATCACAAAAATGCTGATCAGCAACAGGATGATAATGCTGTACACCGCCGCTTTGTTTTGTTTAAAACGCCGCCATGCATCGCTCCACAGGCTTTTGCCGTGTACTTGGGCGTATTCTGCTGCCTCTGCAAGGGCCTGAGTCTGCTTCTTTTTGAATAACATAATATTCTCTCTCGCTTTTTATTCTTTCTTCAGGCCGTCTGAACGTTTCAGACGGCCTTTGCGCAAATGGGATTAATAACGGATTTTCGGGTCAATAATGGCATACAGAATATCGAGTATGGCGTTGAACAAAATGGTCATGATGCCGACCAAAATCGTCAAACCCAAAATCATGCCGTAGTCGCGGTTGAGCGCGCCGTTGACAAACAATTGTCCGACGCCGGGAATACCGAACACGTTTTCAATCACAATGGAGCCGGTGATGATGCCGACGAATGCCGGGCCTAAGAAAGAAACAATCGGCAACATGGCAGGACGCAACGCATGGCGCAGGATGATGCGGCTCATGGGCAGGCCTTTGGCGCGTGCCGTGCGGATAAAGGGGCTGTTCAATACTTCGATCATCGCGCCGCGCGTAATCCGCGCGATACTGGACACATAACCGATGGACAAAGTAACGACGGGCAGAATCAAAGTTCATCAGTGCGCCATCGTTCCAGCCGCCTGCAGGCAGCCATTGCAGTCTGACGGCAAACACCAGCACCAATACCGGCGCCATCACAAAAGCTGGGAACGACGATACCGGTCATCGCACCGCTCATCAGCGAATAATCCAGCCAGCTGTTTTGTTTTAAGGCGGCGATGATGCCGATAAACATGCCGAAGATGGCGGCAATCAAAAAGGCGTAGAAGCCAAGTTCTGCCGATACCGGCAGGGATTGGGCAAGCAACTCATTAACGCTGAAATCTTTATATTTGAACGACGGCCCCAAATCCCCCTGCGCCAACTGCTTGAGGTAGTGGAAATATTGGAGGTACATCGGGATCATTGAGGTGGTATTTGGCTTCGATGTTGGCCATGACCGCAGGCGGCAGATTGCGTTCGCCTGTGAACGGGCTGCCCGGTGCAAGCCGCATCAGGAAAAACGATACGGTAATCAACACCAGCATGGTCGGGATGGAAGCACATATCCGTTTGATGATGAATTTCAACATAATCAGGCTGTCCTGTCTGAACATACCGGACTCGTGAAAACAAGCTGACCTGAAGCGGAAATCGGATGAATGGCAGCAGGCATCTGTAACGTCGCCGCGCCGGTTTCTCTCTCTATTCCGACCGGGTTATTGTTTTTATTCGGAGTCGGGTAAGGTTTTTTTAGTTTTTAGATAATTGTTGTTATAAGGCCGTCTGAAACTTTGTATCCGCCGTTTCAGACGGCCTTTCACGTTAACGCGCCAAAGGTTCGGTGCGTTCAATCAGCCATGCTTTGGCCGCGCCTTCTGTCAAAGGCTCGAGACGGCGGCGCACTTCGGCGTGATATTGGTTCAGCCATTCGATTTCGCTGCCGGTCATCAGTTTGGTATCAATCAGGCGCGTATCGATTGGGCAGAGGGTAACGGTTTCAAAATACAGGAATTTGCCGAACTCGGTTTCCTCGGGGTTTTCAACCGGACGGTTGATTACCAGACTTTCGATACGGATGCCCCATTTGCCCGGACGGTAAAGACCCGGCTCGTTGGAAGTCAGCATACCTGACTTCATCGCGTGATGCGGTTGAGGTACGGCGGCAACGGCAATGCTTTGCGGACCTTCATGCACATTGAGGAAATAGCCCACGCCATGACCTGTACCGTGACCGTAATCGCATTGTGCCTGCCAGAGTGATTTACGGCAGATGGCATCAATCATCGGGCCTTTGATGTTTTCAGGGAAAATGGTCTCCGCCAGAGAAATATGCGCTTTCAACACCAAAGTGTAATCGCGCTTCATGGCCGCACTCGGATTGCCGACAGGCACCACGCGCGTGATGTCGGTCGTACCGCCCCAGTATTGGCCGCCGGAGTCAATCAGCAGCATACCGTCGCCTTTGATTTTGCTGTTGTTTCCGGTGTCGCGCTGTAATGAGGCAAGGCGGCATTGGCATTGTAGCCGGCGATGGTGTCGAAACTTGGCGAAATAAAGCCGGGACGTTGGCTGCGGTGTTTGTAGAGCATGCCGTCGATGTCCAGCTCGCTCAATTCGCCGCCGTCTGCCAAGATTTGTTCAAACTCGGCAAAGAAGCCGCACAATGCCGCGCCGTCTTCCGCCATGGTATTGCGGATATGGGCGATGTCGGCATCGGATTTGACTGATTTGAAGAATGTGCTTGGGTGGATGGCTTCAATCAAACGGACGTCTTCAGGCAGGCGGCGCAAAGTGCCGACGGCAGTTTTGTTCGGATCAATCAGCAATGTGCCGTTAACGCCTGCCAAATAGTCCGCTGCTTGCGCATAAGGCAATACTTCAAAACCTGCCACTTTCAAAGCTTCGGCAGATTCGGCTTTCAGACGGCCTGCATCGGTAAACAATACGGCTTTGTCTTGGCTGATAAACAGATGGGACAAGAACACAGGGTTAAACGGCACATCATCGCCGCGCAGATTGGTAATCCAAGCGATGTCGTCCAAGAAGAAACCAAATGTGCATCTGCGCCCTGCTCTTTCATGGCCGCACGGATACGGGCCAGTTTTTCGGCCGCCGTTTCGGAAATATAGTCGGGATGGTGAACGTAGATTTCCGGAGTCGGCAATGCAGGACGGTCGTCCCATACTTCGTCCAACAAGGTTTCAGGATATTCGAGGCGGATGTTTTTGGCGACAAGTGCCTGTTTCAAACCGCGCTCGCCGCTGAGTGCGAACATATCGGCAGGCGCGCCGACCACTGCGCCCTCGGGCAGATTTTGTGCCAACCATTCAGTATAAGGCGCATCAACGCCCATTTTTTGCAGCTCGATGCCGTTTGGCGCAAGCTGTTGGCCTGCCTGTTCCCAATAGCGGCTGTCCGTCCATACGCCTGCTTTATCGGCGGTCACCACCAAAGTGCCGGCCGAACCGGTAAAGCCAGAAAAATCGCGGCGTGCCTGCCAATGCTCGGGCAGGTATTCGGAAAGGTGTGGATCGGCGGAAGGAATGACAAACGCGTCCACGCCATGTTTTTTCATGGCTTCGCGTAAAGCGGACAAACGTTGTTGTACAGATTTCATGTGTTATGTCTCCTATTGTTTCAGACGGCCTCTGTCATCAAGGCCGTCTGAAAACTTGTGCTGTCTATAATCAATCTATTTTTTCGGTGCGAACGACCAGCTCTTGACCGTGTAATTCCGCAAAGGGTCTTTGTCGGAATAGCCGATAATATCGGGTTTGACCATACGCACTTCAACCTGATGATACAGCGGAATCAGTGCAGCGTCTTCTTGAAGCTGCTTCTCTGCATCGGCATAGAGCCGGCTGCGCGCTTCCTTGCTGACACCATCTTTCAGCGTATTGTTCATAAATGTGTCAAACGCCGCGCTTTTGTAGCGGAATGCATTGTTTGAGTTGTTGGATTTCAAGATATTGAGCATACCTGCCGGATCGTTGAAATCGGAACACCAGCCGCTGAACGAAACCTTGAAATTGCCTTGCGCGCGCGTATCCAAATAAGTTTTCCATTCCTCGTTGGACAAAGTCGGACGGATAAACGGAATGGCGGCTTTCCACACCGACTGCACGGCAGTAATTTGTTTTTTGGACGCTTCGCTGGTACTGTACAAAATATCGAACTCAAGCGGATGCTCATCGTTGTAGCCTGCTTCGTTCAACAGTTTACGCGCGGTTTCGATGCGTTTTTCAGGTGTCCACTCTTTCCACTCCGGATAAACAGGAATCACGCCCTGCATTTGCGGCGGCGTCAATTGGAACGCAGGCGTATCGCCGCGGCCGCCCACTTTGACGACGATGTCGCGGCGCGTCAGCATATTGAGCGCCTTGCGGACACGCGGATCGTTAAACGGCGCCGCTTCGTGGTTCGGCTCCAAATACCAGCTGCACAAAGAAGTTGTACGTTTCACTTGTCCTGGAAACTCAATATCCGCCACTTTGACCTGATCGCTGGGAATACCGTAAGTCACATCAATTTCATTGGCGCGATAACGGTTGTACTCACCGCTGCCTGACAAGAAAACCGCCTTCGGAATGGCCACTTTGTCTTTATCGTAATAATTGGGATTGCGTTCCATATTGATGTGGCTGTTAACTTTCCAATCCGTTAACAGATAAGCGCCACTGGAAACATAATGACCGGGCTGCGTCCACTTATTGCCGTATTTTTTTCGACAGTGGCGCGGTGAACCGGGAAATGTGAATTGCTGAATCAGCATATCGGGGAAATAAGGTACCGGCGCAATCAGCGTAAATTGCAGGGTCTTTCGCGTCCAACGCCTTGACGCCCAATGTCTCAGGCTTGGCTTTGCCGTTTAATATATCTTCCGCATTTTCCACTTGGGCATCGACCAAATAGCTGCCGAAAGGTGCGCCGGTGGCTGGATCGGCAAGACGGCGGAAAGCTGTACACGAAAATCTTCGGCAGTAATCGGATCGCCATTGCTCCATTTGGCATCACGCAGATGGAAGGTCCAAATACGCTCGCCCTCGCTCTCCCATTTTTCCGCCAAAGCAGGAATGGTTTTGCCTTCGGCATCCGTACCGACCAAACCATCCATCAACTGACGGATAATCGCACCGGCCGCCATATCGCCGCTCATCTGAGGATCCAGCGTACCCGGCTCGACGCCGTTGCTGACCACCACGCGCTCATAATCGGTACGTTTAAACTCAGGAGCAGGCTTAACATCGCGGCTGCACGCCGACAATGCGAATACGGCAGCCAATGATGCAGCCAACAGCGGATAGGTTTTTCCGGCCATATTTCATTCCTTCTTTTGGGTATTCTTCTTTTTCAGACGGCCTGATTATTCAAACTACACTCAACTACATTTATTTAGAATTTTTTCAATGCAGTTAAATCATCTATTTCAAGTCATAAAAATAGTGTTTTAAACCACATATTCCATCGAAATAATAGTAGCCGTCTAAGATTGTCGGCAAATTAACACAAAAAAACGTAACTGAAAAACTATTTTTTTCAATTTATCCTACGATAAAGTTACAAATGTATTGATTTTTTTATAATTTGTCAAATAAGATTATCCGAATTTCCCGTCCCCAATTAAGAAAAAAAGACATAAAAAGGAGAACAAAAATGAACAAGTTATCTTGTTTTGTTGCCACTACCCTCATCGGTTCTTCCATAAGCTTCGCCCACGCCGAACCTAAAATGAGCGGTACCATCTACATCATGACCGAGGTCGAACACAACAATAAAACCGGCGTAACCAATACAACCATTTCCGATAAAAGTTCCAGTCTTTATCTCTCCGATGAAGTACGACTCAACAACGACTTATGGCTGAAATGGCAACTTGGCTCCTTTATTTACTTCGATTCCGACCGCTGGGGCGGCTGGGGTACTGCCGACTCATACGTCGCGCTCAACAGCTACAAAAACCTCGGCACCGTCAAAATGGGTTACATCAGTACACCCATGAACAGCATTTATCTGAACCCGTTCGATACCAACAGCTCGATTTTGGAATTCGGCAAAATTTCCCGCTTCGGCCAACGCCGCGTTTCCATGGCTTATGAGTCGCCTTGGAAAAACGGTTTCCAATTCAAATTCAACGTTTCCCCAGGTTCCAATGCCGCGCGCAACAACAACGACTGGAATCCGGACAAAAAACGTGACGGCGACTGGGTCTTCGGCTGGGGTGTGGACTACTACCACCCCAACAACGGCTTTAACGCGCACTACGCCGCCGAATACGCACCCAACGACTCTCCAACCGAAACCAAAGACTTCCAAGCCCACGCATTCATGGCCGGATACAGCAAAGACAAAATCTCCGTCGATGCCGCGTTCCAATACGCCAAAAATACTTGCGACGGCTTCAGCTGCTGGGGCGTATGGAAAGATGCGGCGAGGCAACGTAGCCGGTTCTTACGACAAAGAAATCAACAACACCAAAGAATTTATGGTGTCCGGCTCATACAAAGTGGGCAATTTCAAACCTCAAATCGGCTTCGCCTACGGTAAAAGCTCTGTCGGCGAAGACTACAAACACGTCGCCGTCAGCACCGATTACAGCTTCTCCAAACGGACAACCGCCACACTCGGCGCCGGCTGGTTGAAAGAAAACGTCAATCCGAAATACGACGAAGATTTGCCGAAAAAATCTTCTTACGCAGTGGGCATGGTATTCAAACACCGCTATTAATGCCTGACAGATTAAAGGCCGTCTGAAACAATTTGTTCAGACGGCCTTTTCTACATCCTATAATTAAACTTGCAGCCCACCTTAAAAATCATTACATTGCCCACACTCAAGCCACAAAAACGTCATCATGAACGCCCACCGCACCCTCATCATCTCCGTTTTTATCGTCGCCAGTTGCGGCCTCGCTTACGAGCTCATCATTGCCGCGCTCGCAAGCTATCTTTTGGGCGACAGTATTTTGCAGTTTTCCTCCGTCATCGGGCTTTATCTGTTTTCAATGGGTATCGGCGCCCACCTGACCCAATACATCAAAGATAAAGACGTGTTGCACCGCTTTATCGAAATCGAACTTCTGGTCGGCATCATCGGCGGCATTTCTGCGCTGGCATTATTTGTGGCCTTCGGTTTATCCGCCGCCCCGTTCCGCACCCTGCTCTACGCTTTTGTACTGATTGTCGGCATGGTTGTCGGCATGGAAATTCCTTTGGTCATGCGCGTGTTAAACCAAAAAGGGGCGGAATTTAAAGAACTCGTTTCCAAAGTATTGACCTTCGACTACTTGGGCGCACTTGCCGTCTCGTTATTATTTCCGCTCCTGCTCGCCCCCAAACTCGGCATGGCGCGTTCCGCCTTGTTGTTTGGCATTTTCAACGCCGCCGTCGCCTATCTGACCGCACGCGTTTTCAAATCCGAATTACCCCGCTATCACGCCATCCGTACGCGTGCGTTTATCGTATTGACCGCGCTCATTACGCTCTTCGCCTACGCCGACCGTATCTCTTTCAAAGCCGAACAAAGCTATTTCGGCGATCCCGTCGTCTATCAAAGCCATTCTCCCTACCAACGGCTCGTCGTGACACGCTGGAAAGACGACACCCGCCTCTACATCAACGGCAACCTGCAATTCTCCTCACGCGACGAAGCCCGTTACCATGAAGCACTCGTCCTGCCTGCCATGCAGATGGTGCCCAATGCCGAACGCGTCCTGATTCTCGGCGGCGGCGACGGATTGGCGGCACGCGAAGTCTTGAAATATCCGCAGGTCAAAAATGTTACTTTGGTCGATCTCGACCCCGACATGACCGCCACTTTTAGAACCTCCGCCACCTTAAGCGCGCTTAACCAAGGTTCGCTGTCCCATCCCAAAATGCACGTCGTCAACGACGATGCCGCCAAATGGCTGGAAGGGTCGTCTGAAAAATTCGACGTTATCATCATCGACCTGCCCGACCCGTCCAATTTCTCGCTGGGCAAACTTTACTCCGTCCCCATGTACCGCCTCGTTGCCCGCCATCTTGAGCCGCAGGGCAAGATTGTTGTGCAATCCACTTCGCCTTATTTCGCCCCTAACGCCTACTGGTCGGTCGTTGCCACCCTCGAAGCGGCCAAGTTGAATACCGCGCCCTATCACGTCTACGTCCCTCCTTTGGCGAATGGGGATTTGTGTTGGCAGGGTTTGACCAAAACTTCCCCATTCCGCAAAAATTCGACGTACCCACCCGCTATCTCAATGCCCAGACCGTTGCCGAAATGTTCCGCTTTTCCGCCCGATATGGCAAGGCGCAAGGTTGAAGCAAATTATTTGAACAACCAAATTCTCGTCAGTTATTTTGAAAGTGATTGGAACAATGTGATGCGATAGAATATCTAAAGGCCGTCTGAAACATCTGCCTTCTTTTATATCTCCGTTCAGACGGCCTCATCGCCCGTTTACCCTTTTTCACACAGCATTTGCTTGAAAAAATAAGGTTTATCTTTATCTAGATAGAACACAATCGACACTATCCGTTGAATGAAGGAACAAACACTTATGCAGTATTTTGGAATCGGTTTTTTGGTTTTAATCTTTTTGGAAATCATGTCCATCGTCTGGGTTGCCGACTGGCTTGGCGGCGGTTGGACGCTGTTTTTGATGGCTCTCAGCTTCATCAGCGGTATCTTTATGCTGCGCCATACCGGCATCTCCGGCTTATTGCTCGCAGGCGCAGCCGTCCGCAGCGGACAAAACATTTCCCTCTATCAGATGCTGTGGCCGATTCGCTATACTGCCGCCGCGGTTTTCCTGCTCAGCCCCGGTTTTATTTCAACCGCCGTTGCCCTGCTCTTGCTGATTCCGTTTAAAGGCAACGCGGCCGTTTCTTCTACGCAGTCTTTCCAAAGCCGCCAGACTTACAGCTCTGCTAAAGATGATGAAGACATTATCGAAGGCGAATATACGGTTACGCGCACCAGCAAAGCCGACAAACCGCAAGACTATATCGAACACAAACCCGATTGACGACTTCCTTCATAACAGGCCGTCTGAAATAGGAATACCTCAAAAGTGTTTCATATTTCAGACGGCCTTAGTCATTTCTGGGCTTTAAAAATGTAAATATCGGTTTGTAATTCGGTTATTCCGCATAAATCATTTAAAATAAGCAGCTATTTTGATTCTAAAAACGACACGGTATCCAATGAACGTTCAACGTCTTTTCCCTCTCTCCCTCAGCTTGATTACCGCCGCTGTTTTATCGGCGTGCGCCACCCAAAACACACCGACTGCTTCGAAAACCGAAACCGTCGTTCAGCCTAAATCTACTTCTATTCCTTCACGCCGCGCCGACAGCGAATCCAAAGTCCTGTCCGATTACAGCCAATACCAAAGCGCCATCGATGCCGCCAAAACGCGGCGACGATGCTTGGGTACAACAATTTTTATCCCAAGCCAGCGACAGCGCAATGGCTGAAAACGTCCGCAACGAATGGCTGAAAACCTTGGGCGAGCGCGGCCAATGGGATTTATTCCGTCAAGAATTCAGTAAATTGAACGCCGCCGGCGTCGCACAAGAAGTGCAATGTTATGCCGATTTGAGCAGCGGCAATTACAGCAAAGCCGCCGAGCTGGTTCGCGTTACCGGCAAACTGCCTGCCGGCTGTACCCGCTTGGTTGAAAGCGCGGCAGCTTCAGGCCGTCTGAACACCAACGACGCATGGCGTCGCGTGCGCGGCTTGTTGAGCAACAGCCAAACCACAGATGCACGCAACCTCGCCGCCGCATTGGGCAGCCCCTTTGAAGGTGGCGCGCAAGGTGCGACCGAATACAGCCTGTTGAGCGTAATCGGCAAAGATGCACGCAAATCCGCTTCTGCCGCCGCCACCCTGTCCGACATGGAATCCGGCCTCAGCCGCGAACAACGCAGCTTCGCATGGGGCGTATTGGGCCACTACCATGCACAAAGCCAAAACATGCCGACTGCTTTGAGCTACTACGGCCGCGTTTCCGATCGCAAGCAACTGACCGACGAACAATTAGAATGGTACGCACGCGCCGCTTTGCGCCTGCAACGTTGGGACGAATTGGCAAGTGTAATTCAGCATATGCCTGAAACTGCAAAAAGACCCGACATGGCAATATTGGCTGGGCCGCAGCTTTGCCGCACAAGGCAAAAGCAGCCAAGCCAAAGAAATGTACGAAAAAGCCGCCGCTTCCGGCCGCAATTTCTACGCCGTAATGGCAGGTGAAGAACTGGGCCGCCGCATCAATACGCGCAACAACGTTTCCGATGCCGATGCCAGAGACGTCCGCCGCATGAGCGAAGACGGTGCCATCAAACGCGCATTGGTTCTGTTTAAAAACAGCCAAAGCAACGGCGACTCCAAAATGCGCCGTCAGGCACAGGCAGAATGGCGTTTTGCCACCCGCGACTTCAACGAAGATAACCTGCTGACTGCCGCACAAGTTGCTTTTGACAACCAGTTCTACGACATGGCAATCAACAGCGCAGACCGTACCGACCACAAACTCAACTACAAACTGCGCTACCTCTCTCCATTTAAAGACCTGACCGTCCGCTATGCCGCACAGGCAGGCGTTGACCCTGCATGGGTTTACGGTTTGATTCGCCAAGAGAGCCGCTTTGTCATGGGCGCGCAATCCAGCGTCGGCGCACAAGGCCTGATGCAGGTCATGCCTGCAACCGCCCGCGAAATCGCCGGCAAAATCGGCATGAGCAGCAGCGAACTCTACACCATGGACGGCAACATCCGCATGGGTACTTGGTACATGGCAGATGCCAAACGCCGCCTGCAAAATAACGAAGTGATGGCCACCGCAGGCTACAATGCCGGCCCCGGCCGCGCCCGCAACTGGCAGGCTTCTTCGCCTTTGGAAGGCGCCATCTACGCCGAGACCATCCCATTCACCGAAACCCGTGACTACGTGAAAAAAGTCATGACCAACGCGACTTATTACGCGTCATTGTTCAACGAACCGCAAACTTCGTTGAAACAACGTATGGGTACGGTTCCCGGCCGCTATTAATACCCGATAGGCCGTCTGAAAAGTGAGACAGAATCAAACGTTCAGACGGCCTGCAATCTTGACAGACTATCGGGTTTATAAGATAATCGCCCGATTGTTTCTGACCGAAAAGGTCACTTGCACGGCAAAAGCCGACTTGTTAGGAGGTGATGTTTACATCACGGCGCGTATCCCGCCCTGCCCTAGGCAAACCAGCGATACAACAACTACCCCTATTATGACAAACCGTCCTCTATTTCTTAAAACGGTTTGATTGAACAAAATTTAAAGGAAATAAAATGCCTGCTATTCGTGTTAAAGAGAATGAACCATTTGAAGTTGCCATGCGTCGTTTCAAACGTGCCGTAGAAAAAACCGGTCTGTTGACCGAACTGCGCGCCCGTGAAGCGTACGAAAAACCAACTACTGAACGCAAACGCAAAAAAGCTGCTGCAGCCAAACGTCTGCAAAAACGTCTGCGCAGCCAACAACTGCCTCCTAAAATGTACTAATTACAGGCCTGCCCTGTGATAAACGACACACCGCAAGGGCAGCTTTGCGGTGTGTTTTGTTTTTCAGACGGCATCTTTTTATATAAAGTGAGAACATTATGAGCCTAAAAACACAATTAACCGAAGACATGAAAACCGCCATGCGTGCCAAAGACCAAGTGTCTTTAAGCACCATCCGCCTGATTAATGCCGCCATCAAACAATTTGAAGTAGATGAGCGCACCGAAGCCGATGACGCCAAAAGTCATCTCCATCCTGACCAAAATGGTGAAACAGCGCAAAGACAGTGCCAAAATCTATACCGAAGCCGGCCGTCAAGATTTGGCTGACAAAGAAAACGCGGAAATCGAAATCCTCAACCGCTACCTGCCGCAAATGATGTCCGCAGAAGAAATCAAGACTGTCGTTGAAGCAGTCATTGCAGAAACCGGTGCATCAGGCATGGCAGATATGGGCAAAGTCATGGGCGTATTGAAAACCCGTCTGGCCGGCAAAGCCGACATGGGTGAAGTCAACAAGATTTTGAAAGCCGCATTGACTGCTTAATCATCAATAATCAAAAAGGCCGTCTGAAATATTATTTTCAGACGGCCTTTCTTATTGTGCCAATCAAGCAGCAGTTACTTTACCTTCATGACGCAACAAAGTAATCAAATCGCTGATACGTTTTTTCATGGAACGGCGATCGACGATTTGGTCGATTGCCCCCTTCTCCAACAAGAATTCTGCACGTTGGAAACCTTCCGGCAAGGTTTCGCGTACAGTCTGCTCGATAACGCGCGGACCGGCAAAACCAATCAGCGCATTCGGTTCTGCTAAAACCACATCACCCAAGAAGGCAAAGCTGGCAGACACGCCGCCCATGGTCGGGTCAGTCAATACGGAAATAAACGGCAGACGTTTTTCAGTCAGCAAATGCAAAGCCGCGCTGGTCTTCGTCATCTGCATCAAAGAGTTAATCCCTTCCTGCATACGCGCACCACCGGAAGCCGCCACGCAAATAAACGAACAATTATCTGCAACGGCACGACGTACACCCTGAACGAAACGCTCACCCACGACCGAACCCATAGAGCCGCCGATAAAACGGAATTCAAACGCAGCCACTACGACAGGCAGGCCGTTCATGGTGCCTTTCATAACAACCAATGCATCGTCTTCACCGGTTGCTTTACGCGCAGCCGCGAGGCGGTCGGGATATTTTTTGCTGTCTTTGAATTTCAGCGGGTCGGTCGGTTTAATATTGGCTGCAATCTCTTCACGGCCTTCTTCATCCAAAAGTAGATTCAAACGTTCGCGCGCAGAAAGCGGATTGTGGTGATTACATTTCGGGCAGACTTCGCTGTTTTGCTTCAACTCGGTTGAATAAACCGTTGCCGAACAAGACGGACATTTGTGCCACAGGCCTTCAGGGACGCTGGACGAACTGCTTCGGTTTTTAATTTTCGGAGGAAGAATTTTATCTAGCCAGCTCATGAATGACTCCTTGGATTCAGAATTCAGACGGCCTGTTGAACGTAAGGCCGTCTGAAACAATGGAATGAAAAAATTTAGCGAATCGCGTCTTTCAACTCTTTAACCAACGCGCCTACTGCTTCAGCCTCGCTACCCGCATGGCTTTCAATCTCTTTGACGATACGGCTGCCGACAATAACGGCATCCGCCACCGCACCAATCTTACGCGCACTCTCCGCATTATTGATGCCGAAGCCGACACCAATCGGAATATCGATGTATTTGCGCAAAAGCTCTATTTTACGCGAAACTTCTTCAGTATCCAAACTTGCCGCACCGGTTACACCTTTGAGCGATACATAATACACAAAACCACCGGCTACTTTGGCAATCGTTTGAATACGCTCTTCAGTTGTTGTCGGCGCAATAAGGAAAATACAATCAATACCTTGTGCTTTCAAAGAGTCATGCAGCGGGGTGATGGTTTCTACCGGGGAATCCACAGTCAACACGCCATCTACGCCCGCGTCGGCAGCCGCTTGTGCAAACGCTTTATAACCCATTTTATGTACTGGGTTCAAATAGCCCATTAACACAATCGGCGTTTTATCATTGGTTTGGCGGAACAAGCGTACTGTTTCCAATACGTCGTGCAAAGAAACATGATTTGCCAACGCCCTTTCGGCCGCACGCTGAATGGTCGGACCATCCGCCATCGGGTCAGAAAACGGCACACCCAGTTCCAAAATATCAGCACCGTTAGCTACCAGGCTGTGCATCAATGCCAGGGTCGTCTCAAGGTTGGGATCACCCACCGTAATATAAGGAATCAGTGCTTTTGCGCCATTGAGCGCTGAGAAAGTTTGTTGGATTCTGCTCATTTTCTGCTATCCATTTCATCGATTTGAATGTTGTCCGGCAGCCTGTTTATTCTACCGTTACATTTATTTTAAAAACCTCAGTCTGCCATGAAAAGGCGGCATCTATCCGCATTATCTAATGACTGTTTCTTCCCAATCGGCAAACAAGAGGCTAAGTATAACATTTACGGCTATTTCATAGAATCATTTGCAATCAAGATTCTGATATTTTGAAAGCAATATAAAACAATAAAGGCCGTCTGAAAATCATTCAAACAGCCTTTATTAGAATCAATTATGCAAATCTTTGTATGCCTTCGCACTTTTGATCAGAATTTCCTTATCGATTATTGCTCGACATGGTGATTTTGTTGTTCAGAACCCAGATGACGCTCCAAATCAGACAAAACCTGCATCAGACCATGACGCACTTCTTCTGCATTGGCGGCAGGATTGCCGTTTGCATCCAAAGCGCCACGGCTGAACGTATCGATATACGGTTCAAACGTATCTTTCAGTTTCAACAACTTAACTACATCTGAGCGCGTATATCGATCGCCACCGTATCCAATCACAACATTATTTTCATGTTGCCATTGGGCAAACTGAGCCGGGCTGATTTGCACCAATTGGCACATCTCATCCAACGTAAAATAACGCTTGGCAGGAATAACCGGATTATTGTTGTTTGTCATAGTAATGCTCCACCATGCCTTTGAGTTTTTGGCTGGCATGGAAAGTTACCACACGGCGTGCGGTAATCGGCACTTCTTCACCTGTTTTAGGGTTACGGCCAGGGCGTTGAGGTTTGTCGCGCAATTGGAAATTGCCGAAACCGGAAATTTTAATTTCTTCACCACGCGCCAAAGTGCTGCGGATTTCTTCAAAAAAGAGCTCGACGATTTCTTTAGCATCATTCTTGGTGACGTTGCTGACTTTGTCGACCAAAATATCAGCCAATTCTGCTTTAGTTAGTGTCATGTGTTTACCTTCATTCAAACTGGTGCAATTATTACCAAAATTCTTTTAAAAATCAAGTCCTCACCAAAAAATCAAATATTATTGGTGATTTTTGGCGACAACTTTTATCTTATGTTAAGCGCGAAGCTGTGCGTCTTTTTCGGCTGCCGCTTTAATCATTTTCGCAACCAAAGGCTCGATGACTTCATCTGTCAGCGTGTTTTCCATATCTTGCAAAATGATTTTGACGGCAACGCTCTTCATGCCTTCAGGCACGCCCGTACCGCGGTAAACGTCAAACACGCTGATTTCTTGAACCAGTTTGTTCGCCGCCGCTTTCAGGGCATTTAACAAATCATCATGCGTCACAGCCTCAGGCATTACAAATGCCAAATCTCGGCGTGCAGGTTGGAATTTGGATACGGACTGATAACGGGTTTTCTCACGACCCAATACCGCATCCATATCGATTTCAAATACCAGCGGCGCTTGCGGCAAATCATATTTTTGCAGCCATTTCGGATGCAACTCGCCAACAAAACCAATTACTCGGCCGTCTGAAACAATATTGGCGGCACGTCCAGGATGCAATGCCGGATGTTCGGTTTTAACAAAGGATACTTCTTTGTTTTTCAAAAGGCTCTCAACATCAGCTTTCATGTCGTAGAAATCTACGTTGCGTGTTTTCTCGCCCCATTGCTCAGGCAACACGGAGCCATACCACAAACCGCCGATACGTTCGTTTTGAACAAATTGATCAGCCGAATCTTTGCTGAACACGCGGGCAATTTCAAACACGCGTACACGGTTTTGCTTACGATTCAAATTGTTTTGCAAAACTTCCACCAAACCGCCGATAAGCGTAGAACGCATGACGGCATACTGCGCCGCCAACGGATTTTGCAGGCGGATAGGATTGGTATTGGCAGCAAAGTCTTGCTCCCATTGCTCATCCACAAACGCATAGCTGACCACTTCGCGGTAACCGCGAGCCGCCATTTCGTTATAAACCGCAAAACGCGGGCGTTTGGTTTCAGGCAAAGCCAACATTTTCAGACGACCTGAAGTATAGTCGTCGGGAATATTTTCATAACCGTAAACGCGGCCGATTTCTTCAATCAAATCGGCTTCGATTTCGATGTCAAAACGGAAGCTAGGAGAAGTGACACGGAAGCCTTCTGCGGTTTTCTCAGGCTGCAAACCCAAATGTTGCAAGATAATTTCGACTTGCTCAGCAGGGATTTCAACGCCCAATACCGTTTTCAGACGGCCTAAACGCAATTCAACCTGTTTTGCCTCAGGCAATTTTCCTTGTGCCTCAACCATTTCACCGGCTGCACCACCGCAAATCTGTACCACCAATTCGGTAGCACGCTCAATGGCATCAGCTTGCAAGCAGTAATCCACACCACGCTCAAAACGGAAAGAAGAATCCGAACCAAAACCGTATTGACGGGATTTACCGGCAATAATCTCCGGTACAAACCAAGCAGCTTCCAACACAATATTTTGCGTCTCATCAGAAACCGCGCTTGCCTCGCCGCCCATCAAACCTGCCAAGCTCAACGCACCTTTTTCATCAGCGACCACCAGTGTATTGTCAGCCAAAGTAACCGTCTTCTCGTTCAGACACGCCAAAGTCTCGCCATTTTGAGCGCGGCGGACAATCAAACTGCCTGACAGCTTGTCAGCATCGAAAACATGCATAGGCTGACCGATTTCCAGCATGACATAGTTGCCGATGTCCACCAATGCGGAAATGCTGCGGATACCGCTGCGTTCCAAACGTTGTTTCATCCAATCTGGAGTAGCCGCTTTCGCATTAACATTTTCAATAACGCGGCTGATAAAACGGCCGCAGTCGGCCGGTGCATCAATACGGACAGCCTGTTTTTTCTCACTGCCGATAGAGGCCGTCTGAATTTTCAACAGGCGTAAACGCACATTGAGTCAACGCAGAAACCTCACGCGCAATACCCTTAACGCTCAAAGCAATCAGCGCGGTTAGGCGTAATTTTCAACGTAAACAGCGTATCGTCCAGATCCAAGTATTCGCGGATATTGGTACCGACAGGCGCATCTTCAGGCAGAATGTGCAGACCGTCTACACCATCATCAGGCAAACCCAGTTCATTGGTCGAGCACAGCATACCGTTTGATGGTACGCCGCGCATTTTAGTCGGCTTAATTTTGAAATTGCCCGGCAAAACGGCACCCGGCAGCGAACACGGCACTTTAATGCCCGGCTTGACATTCGGCGCACCACAAACAATCTGAACCAACTCGCCCGTACCAGCATCAACTTGGGTAACGTTCAAACGGTCTGCATCAGGATGTTTTTCAACGGATTTTACTTCGGCAACAACCACGCCACTGAAAGCAGGGGCGGCAGTATCGATTTCTTCCACTTCCAAACCAGCCATGGTCAAAAGATGTTCCAGTTTATCGGCAGAAAGATCAGGATTGGCTTGGGTTCTCAGCCATGAATAAGGAAATTGCATATTATTTTCTCTACTATCAGGCCGTCTGAAACAAATTTTTATCAGACGAAATCAGTAATATCTATTCACTTTTTCAGACGGCCTATCAAAAGACCATCTGAAATTTATTTAAACTGCTTCAAGAAGTTCAAATCGTTATCAAAGAACAAGCGCAAGTCGTTCACGTTGTAACGCAGCATAGCGAAGCGGTCGAGACCGATACCGAAAGCGAAACCGGTATATTTTTCAGGGTCGATATTGACGTTTTTCAACACGTTAGGATGTACCATACCGCAACCGCCTACTTCCAACCATTTGCCGTTTTCACCCATGATGTCGATTTCGGCAGAAGGCTCGGTAAACGGGAAGAAAGACGGACGGAAACGCACTTGCAGGTCATCGCGTTCAAAGAAGCGACGGATAAAGTCAGTGAACACTGCTTTTCAAGTCGGCAAAAGTGACACCCTCTTCTACCCACAAACCCTTCGGCCTGATGGAACATAGGCGAGTGAGTGGCATCACTGTCCACACGGTAAACGCGGCCGGGAGCAATAATGCGGATAGGCGGCTCTTTTTTGTCGAGCATATAGCGGATTTGAATAGGCGAAGTGTGTGTGCGCAAAACGTCTCCGTTTTCAACGTAGAAGGTATCTTGCATCGCACGCGCAGGGTGATTTGCAGGGATATTCAAAGCTTGGAAATTATGGAAATCGTCTTCGATTTCAGGGCCGTCCGCTACTTCAAAACCCATACCGTGAAACAGCTCAACCACACGTTGCAAAGTCAAAGTAACTGGATGCAAACCGCCATGTTCTTGCGCACGGCCCGGCAAAGTAATATCCAAGGCTTCTGCAGCCAATTGGGCTTGCAGCTTGGCTTCATTCAGGGCATCGCGTTTGGCATTAAAGGCCGTCTGAAACTGATTTTTGCATTCGTTGATGTGCGCGCCTATGGTTTTACGCTCTTCAGGAGACATTTGACCCAAAGTTTTCAAAAGTCCGGTCAATTCGCCGGTTTTACCAAGATAGCGTGCTTTAATTTGTTCTAAGGCATTGAAGTCTTGCGCGGCTTCAATAGCGGCAATACCTTCTGCAACGATACGGTTTACATTTTCCATAGTGGTTTATCGTCTGTTTGTTGATGGCAGGCCGTCTGAAACAACAAAGCCGTCTGTTGGATTTGATTGCAAACCCGTTCAGACGGCCTTTTGTCTTACTGCGGCCAATCCGTTTGATAAGAGGGGCCTATTTTATCGCAAATTAGTATAAAAAAATAGAGTTTAAAGAAAGAAAAATCAACTACATAGGATTTCTTTAAGAAAAGAAAAAAGGAAGCATAAGCTTCCTTTTTAAATAATCTTATCGAATTAAGCAGCCAAAGCAGCTTTAGCTTTTTCAACCAATTGTGCAAATGCAGCTTTGTCGAATACAGCCAAATCAGCCAATACTTTGCGGTCGATTTCGATAGCAGCGCGTTTCAGGCCGTTCATGAATTTGCTGTAAGACAGACCATTTTCACGGGCACCTGCGTTGATACGAACGATCCACAGTTGACGGAATTGACGTTTGCGTTGGCGACGGTCACGGTATGCGTATTGACCGGCTTTCATTACCGCTTGTTTGGCAACACGGTAAACGTTTTTACGACGACCGCGGTAGCCTTTGGCTAACGCGAAGACTTTTTGGTGACGAGCACGAGCGGTAACACCGCGTTTTACGCGTGGCATATTCTAAACTCCTTAAGCGTAGGGCAACATTTTAGCAACAGAAGCCAAATCGCGTGAATCCACCATAGCGGTGCCGCGCAATTGACGTTTAGTTTTAGTGGTTTTTTTGGTCAGGATGTGACTTTTGAACGCATGACCGCGTTTTACACCACCGTTACCCAGTACTTTAAAGCGTTTTTTCGCGCTAGACTTGGTTTTCATTTTAGGCATTGGAAAACTCCATTCGTTATTAGATAAGGTATAAGGGGTTTTGAAATAAATTTCAAACACTTGGAACCCAAAATACCACGGTTTTTGCCGCTAATTAAACCTTATTCCGAGCGGCAATCGAAATAAGCCTTGCATTATAGCTTTATTTTTTCTTAGGCGCAATCATCATCACCATTTGGCGGCCTTCCATTTTAGGGAAAGACTCGATTTGTGCCACTTCAGCCAACTCTTCTTTTACGCGTTCAAGCAGTTGGGCGCCCAATTGTTGGTGGGCCATCTCACGACCGCGGAAACGCAATGTCACTTTGACTTTGTCACCATCGGCAAGGAAACGGTTGATGTTGCGCATCTTGATTTGATAGTCGCCTTCATCAGTACCCGGACGGAATTTAATTTCCTTGATTTGTACCTGCTTTTGGTTTTTCTTAGCTTCGTCGCGCTTCTTGGCTTGTTGGTATTTGTATTTACCGTAATCCATCAGTTTGCATACGGGCGGTTTGGCAGTCGGGGAAATTTCTACCAAATCGACATCTTGCTCTTCGGCCATAGCCAGAGCTTCACGAACTGAAACGACACCAAGCTGATCGCCTGACTCACTGATTAATCGCACTTCTTTGGCGGTAATTTCACCATTGATTCGTGCTTCGCGTTCTTGAGCGATGATGAATACTCCTATAAAAATTAATGATTGACGAGGGCGTCAGTGATTTCTTGCTGCAATTGTGCAATAAAATCATCTACATTCAAAGAACCCAAGTCTTCTGCTTTGCGGCGTACCGCAACTTTGTTTTCTTGTTTCTCTTTATCGCCGACAACGATTTGATAAGGGAAACGGTATTGGCTGTTGTCACGGATTTTGTAACCGATTTTTTCGTTACGCAAATCCAATTCGACACGGAAGCCTGCCGCCTGCAATTTGGCAGCCACTTCGCGACAATAATCTGCTTGGTTCTCGGTGATATTCATAATCACCATTTGAACCGGCGCAAGCCACAATGGGAATGAGCCTGCATGGTTTTCAATCAGAATACCGATGAAGCGCTCCAATGAACCCAAAATAGCACGGTGCAACATTACAGGACGCGCACGGTCGTTGTTTTCTGTTACATATTCGGCATTCAAACGCTCCGGCAATACGAAGTCCAACTGCAGGGTACCGCACTGCCAAGAGCGACCCAAGGCATCTTTGACATGATATTCAATCTTAGGACCATAGAATGCGCCTTCGCCAGGCAATTCTTCCCACTCTACGCCGCAAGCGGTCAATGCATCGCGCAGGCCTTGTTCGGCTTTATCCCAAACTTCGTCAGAACCTGCACGTTGTTCAGGGCGGAGGGACAACTTCACAGCAACATCATGGAAGCCGAATTGTTTGTAAATGCGAACCAGCAATTCATTGAATGCACGTGCTTCATCAACGATTTGATCTTCGGTACAGAAGATATGCGCATCATCTTGCACAAAACCGCGAACCCGCATCAGACCATGCAATGCACCGCTTGGTTCATTGCGATGGCAAGAACCAAACTCAGCCAAACGCATTGGCAAATCGCGATATGAGCGCAAGCCGTTATTGAAAATTTGCACATGACCCGGACAGTTCATCGGTTTAACCGCGTATTCGCGTTTTTCTGAACTGGTCACGAACATATTGTCTTTATAGTTTTCCCAGTGGCCGGATTTCTCCCAGAAGGTTTTATCCATAATCTGAGGCGTTTTCACCTCTTTATAACCGGCAGCATTCAGCTCTTTGCGCATATGCTGCTCAATCACTTGCCACAAAGCCCAGCCTTTAGGATGCCAGAACACCATACCCGGCGCTTCATCTTGCAAGTGGAACAAATCCAATTGTTTACCCAGCTTACGGTGGTCGCGTTTTTCTGCTTCCTCGATGCGTTGGATATAGGCTTTCAATTCGTCTTTACTTGCCCAAGCCGTACCGTAAATACGTTGCAACATTTCATTATTGCTGTCGCCGCGCCAGTATGCACCTGCCAGTTTGGTCAGCTTAAAGTTTTTCAAGAAACGGGTATTGGGAACGTGAGGGCCGCGGCACATATCGACGTATTCTTGATGATGATACATACCCATTGCTTCCACTTCAGGCATGTCTTCAATCAGACGTAATTTGTACTCTTCGCCGCGATCTTGGAAAATTTTGACGACTTCTGCACGAGGCGTCATCACTTTAATGACGTCATAGTCTTGTACAATCAACTCCTTCATGCGCGCTTCGATAGCGGCCATATCATCAGGCGTAAATGGTTTTTCAGTCGCAATATCGTAATAGAACCCGTCTTCAATGACCGGGCCGATAACCATTTTGGCATCAGGGTAGAGCTGCTTGACCGCATGACCGACCAAGTGCGCGCAGGAGTGGCGGATAATTTCCACGCCTTCTTTGTCTTTAGGCGTAATGATTTGAACATGGGCATCTTCGGTAATCGGATCGCAAGCATCCACCAATTTACCGTTAACCTTGCCCGCTACCGTTGCCTTTTGCCAAACCTGCACCGATAGACGCTGCAATTTGCGCCACGGTAACGGGTGATTCATATTGGCGGACCGAACCGTCCGGCAAGGTAATGTTCAACATCAGAAAGCTCCAAAAACATTAAAAAATAACGGCATAAAGCCGTTATGGAAATTTGGTAGGCACAATTGGACTCGAACCAACGACCCCCACCATGTCAAGGTGGTGCTCTAACCAACTGAGCTATGTGCCTTCATCTAAGTCGCTTATTGTAACGAAGCGTGTTCCCTTTTGCAAGCATCTGTAAATACTTTTCAGACGGCCTGAATATTTTTGTTTGATTTATACCTCATTTTTTATTTCCTCCGTCATTCAGGCCGTCTGAAGCATTGTTTTGACAAAGATAAAATCCAGCCGTCAATCAACGAAAAATCCTTTATAATCTGCCCTTTCATTTCGCACACACGCGAACGTCCAATCTATTATTACTATGCTCAAATTTACCTTACACAAAAAAGACGGTCATGCCCGACGCGGCACTTTGGAACTGAACCACGGCAAAATCGAAACGCCGGTATTTATGCCGGTCGGCACATATGGTTCGGTCAAAGCGATGAACCCGCAAAACCTGCATGACATCAAAGCTCAAATTATCTTAGGCAACACTTACCATCTGTGGCTGCGCCCCGGTTTGGAAGTCATCGAACAATTCGGCGGCCTGCACGAATTTATCGGCTGGGATAAGCCGATTTTGACCGACTCGGGCGGTTTTCAAGTATTTTCGTTATCCGATATGCGCAAGCTGACCGAAGAAGGCTGTACATTCCAAAGCCCAATCAACGGCGACAAACTGTTCCTCTCGCCCGAAGTGTCGATGAAAATCCAAACCGTGTTGAATTCCGACATCGTGATGCAGTTGGACGAGTGCACCCCTGGCGAGGCAACGCACAGCCAAGCGCAAAAATCGCTGCAAATGAGCCTGCGCTGGGCGGAACGAAGCAAAAAGGCTTTTGAAGACCTGAAAAACCCAAATGCGCTGTTTGGCATTGTACAAGGCGCGATGTATGAAGATTTGCGTGAAGAATCGCTGAAAGGTTTGGAAGAGCTCGACTTCCCCGGCTTGGCCATCGGCGGCTTGTCCGTTGGCGAACCTAAGCCCGAAATGTACCGTATGTTGCGCGCCGTCGGCCCTATCCTGCCGGAACACAAACCTCATTATTTGATGGGCGTCGGCACGCCTGAAGACTTGGTGTACGGCGTGGCACACGGCGTGGATATGTTCGACTGCGTCATGCCTACCCGCAATGCGCGTAACGGCTGGCTGTTTACTCGTTTTGGCGATTTGAAAATCAAAAACGCCAAACACAAACTCGACAAGCGTCCGATTGATGAAAGCTGCACCTGCTACGCCTGTCAGAATTTCAGCCGCTCCTACCTGCACCATCTGCACCGAGTCGGCGAAATCTTGGGCGCACAGCTCAACACCATCCACAATCTGCACTTCTACCAAGTCATCATGGCAGAAATGCGCGAAGCCATCGAACAAGGCAAATTTGCCGATTGGCAGGCGCAATTCCATGAAAACCGCGCCCGCGGTGTGGATTAATCCTTTTAAAGGCCGTCTGAAATCAGATTTTGATTCAAACTGCTTTTCAGACGGCCTCAATTTTCTTAATTAATAAAGCACAATCATGTCCCGTTTCCATACCGAACCGCCCTTAGCCTACACCGCACAAAACCGTACCGCCGTCCTGCTGCTCAACCTCGGCACGCCTGACGCGCCCACTGCTGCCGCAGTCAAACCTTACTTGAAAGAATTTCTGTCCGATCAACGCGTTGTCGAACTGCCCAAGCTCTTATGGCAACCGATATTGCGCGGCTTGGTATTGACTTTTCGCCCGAAAAAAAGCGCGCATGCCTATGAAAAAGTTTGGTTTAAAGAAGGTTCGCCGCTTGAGGTTTACACACACCGCCAAGCAGAAGCCCTGGCCAAACATTTACCCGATGTCATCGTCCGTCATGCCATGACTTACGGCAATCCAAGCGTTGCCGACGTTTTGGCGGAACTCAAAGCCCAAGGCGTGGGCAAATTGCTGGTCATTCCTCTCTATCCGCAATATGCCGGCTCTTCTACCGGCGCGGCTTTGGACAAAGTGTTTCAAGAGTTATTGCTGCAACGCAACCAAATGAGCGTCCGCACCGTCTCCCGTTATTACGACGATGCCGCCTATATTCAAGCCATGAAGCAGCATATTGAAGCCTATTGGGCCCAAAACGGACGCGGTGAAAAACTGATGTTGAGCTTCCACGGCATTCCGCAAAAGCATCACGACGACGGCGACCCCTATCCTGACGAGTGCCACCATACCGCCAAACTGCTGGCGCAGGCATTGGGCTTGTCCGAACAAGAATATATCGTTTCTTTCCAAAGCCAGTTTGGCAAATCCCAATGGATCAAGCCCAGCACGCAAGCCCTGTTTGATCAGCTTCCGAAACAAGGCACAACCAAACTCGATGTATTCTGCCCCGGCTTCCTTGCCGACTGCCTCGAAACTATGGAAGAAATCGCCATTATGGGACGCGAACAATTTCACGCCGCAGGCGGCAAAGAATATCGTTACATCCCCTGCCTCAACGATTCCGCCGACTGGATTGCCGCACTTGCACAATTAAGTCGGGCCAATCTGCAAGGCTGGATTTGACCTAAACCAAAGGCCGTCTGAAAAATCCACTTTCAGACGGCCTTTAGCGTTATCATCAAGCTATTAAAACGCAAACCAAGCGTGTGGCCATCAAAAACACCACTCAAAAAGGAACACATCATGACTGCACTCCGCCCTATCCTGCTCCTTCTGACCGCACTCAGCCTCCCAACTGCTTTTGCCGCTGATGCCGCGCTGATGAGCAAAGGACAAAAAATTTACGAAACCAACTGCGCCGCCTGCCACGGTAAAAAAGGCGAAGGTCGGGGTGCCATGTTCCCGCCTTTATTCCAGTCCGACTATATCAATAAAAAACCGCAAGTCCTGTTGCAAAGCATGACCAAAGGCATCAACGGCCCGATTAAAGTAAACGGCAAATCCTACAACGGCTTTCATGCCTGCTACCGCCATCAACGATGCCGATGTTGCCGCCGTTGCCACTTACATCATGAACGCCTTTAATAATGGCGGCGGTACGATTACTGAAGCAGATGTCAAAAAATCTCACGGGAAAAAATAAAACGTCTCTCCCCTAAAGGCCGTCTGAATATTTCAGACGGCCTTTTCGATATAGAACACATTTTTGTTTCTATATTTATGGTTACGCAACATCAACAAACATACGCAAAAAACCGTCAAACCAAAAAAAGCATATGCGTTTTGTGTTAAAGTAAACATTATTTGATCGGCTGTTTTGCGTCCAGGCCGTCTGAAAGGTTTTCTGTTATGAACTTTTTCCGCAAGACTGTTTTATTTTTAGTCGTCCTCTCCATATTTGCCGCCTGCGGCTCCTTTATTTCCCAATACGTTTTGGGCATGAACCCGTGCGTATTGTGCATCCTGCAACGCTTGTGCGTATTGGCTGTCGGGCTGTTGGCCATTGTTACGGCATTCAGTTCTCAATCTTCCAAATTTGCCCGCTCGCTCTCAGCATTGTTGATTGCCGCTCCGGCCGTTTACGGCGCCGGTATTGCCGCCTATCAAATTTGGCTGCAAAGCCTGCCGCCCGGCACCGCCCCTTCTTGCGGCGCACCTTGGACTTTCCGCCTGCGCGACTGGCCTTTGTTCGATTGGTTTGAACCCATCGTCCGCGGCTTTGGCAACTGCGCCGAGCCGGACTATCTATTCGGCGTTGCCCTGCCGGTGTGGAGTATTTTGTATTTCGGCTTTGTCGTATTGCTGCTGCTTTGGGCTTGGGTGAAAACCAGAAAAATCTGATTGGTTTCGATATAAAAAGGCCGTCTGAAATTTCAGACGGCCTTTTGTTCTTTAAACTGTTTAGTCCAGATTCAACACGGCAGAAGTGTAAACGTCTTGTACGTCGTCCAAATCTTCCAATGCGTCAATCAGTTTTTGCATCTTAACCGCATCTTCGCCGCTCAACTCGGTCTCGTTTTGGGCGCGCATGGTAACGTCGCCGTCAACAGATTTATAACCTGCGGCTTCCAATGCCGCTTTCACGCCTGCCCAGTCGTTCGGCGCGGTAATCACTTCGATGGAGCCGTCGTCGTTGGTGATGACGTCTTCCGCACCAGCTTCCAAAGCTGCTTCCATCAGCGCATCTTCGTCAACGCCCGGTTCAAACACCAAATAGCCTTGATGAACGAAGTTGAACGCTACGCAACCGTCGGTACCCAAGTTACCGCCGTTTTTAGTGAACGCATGGCGTACATCGGCAACGGTACGGGTTTTGTTGTCGGTCAGGCAGTCCACCATCAAAGCCGCGCCGCCGATGCCGTAGCCTTCGTAACGCAACTCGATGTATTCCACGCCTTCCAGATTGCCCGTACCTTTATCGATGGCACGTTGCACGTTGTCTTTAGGCATATTGTTTTCAGCGGCTTTTTCCAAAGCCAGGCGCAGGCGCGGGTTTGCGCCGGGGTCGCCGCCGCCCATACGGGCAGCAACGGTAATTTCTTTAATCAGACGGGTGAAGATTTTGCCGCGTTTGGCATCTTGTCGGGCTTTTTTGTGTTGGATATTTGCCCACTTACTATGGCCTGCCATATTGATTCCTTTCGTTTTTTCACGCGTTGAGGCGGAATTTGCTTCATTTGTAAGGCGTGCATTTTATCATAAGTTGCCTTTAGCCAAAATATTCAGACGGCCCGAATATTTGCAAAAACAGGCCGTCTGAAAACAAAGAAACCTTTTTTAAATAAAGAAGCACATTTGCGGCAAACCTTTGTCAGTTTTTCGTTTTAATTCACGAAGGTTTACGGTATGATGACAAAACCGGTCAAAATTGTTAACAACTTAACCGGTATCGAATGGCAAAACGGCCTGCTCGCCGATGTTGCCAACCATGAAAAATGAGTGGGAGTAGTTACCCGTATCATTTTATTTTTATTGTTTTTATTAAAGGTTTTATTATGGAAGAAATATTGTCTGCTCTGGTGGGTGCAGTCAATCAGGTTCTTTGGGACTACCTGCTGATTTATGCCTTAATCGGTATCGGCCTGTTTTTTACCCTGTACTTGGGCGCGCCGCAAATAACCAAATTGGGGACGGGTTTCAAATCCGTTTTCGGCGGCTTGTTCAGCAAAAAAGACAAAGACCACGAAGGCAAATCCCTATCTCAATTTCAAGCGCTTGCCGTGGCGATTTCCGCGCAAATCGGTACCGGTAACGTTGCCGGTGTCGCTACTGCGATTACCGCCGGCGGACCGGGTGCCATCTTTTGGATGTGGTTGTCTGCCATTTTGGGCATGTCTACCATTTTTGCAGAAGCCGTTTTGGCGCAAAAATACCGCGTGGTCAGCCACGGCAAATACATCGGCGGCCCTGCGTTTTACATTACGCACGGCCTGACTCCGAAAATCGGCCGTGGCGCGGCGCGTTTCCTGTCCGGCTTTTTCTCCATCGCCTTGATTATCGCGCTGGGTTTCATCGGTAACGCGACCCAGTCCAACTCTATCGCCTCGGCCATGAATTTGGCTTTCGATATTCCTCCGATGGCTGTCGGCATTGCTTTGGCAGTATTCGCCGGCCTGATCATTATCGGCGGCATCAACCGCATTGCCGGTATCGCGCAATTTGTCGTGCCGTTTATGGCGGTGATTTACATTTTGTGTGCCGTGATTATTTTGTTCAAATTTTCCGACCACATCATTCCGATGTTCCACAGTATCTTTGTCGCTGCCTTCAATCCTGAAGCGGTATTGGGCGGTGCGGCCGGTATCGGTATGCGCGAGGCCGTCCGCTTCGGTGTGGCACGCGGCCTGTTTTCCAATGAAGCCGGTATGGGTTCTACCCCGCACGCTCATGCGACTGCCAACGTCAAACACCCTGTTCAACAAGGTATGGCCGCGTTTATCGGTATCTTTATCGATACGCTGATGGTCTGCACGGCAACCGCGCTGATTATCCTGCTGACCGATGCCAACCTGTCCGGCGAAACCGGCGCGGCAGTTACCCAACTGGCGTTTAACAAAGCCTTCCCGGGTTTCGGTTCGCAACTGCTCGCCGTCTGTCTGACCTTCTTCGCCTTTACCACCATCATCGGCTGGTACTACTTCGGCGAATCCAATATCCGCTTCCTGTTCCGCGGCAAACACTTGGGCATCTACCGCGCACTGGTTTTGGTGGCCATCGTATTGGGTACCTTGGGCAAAGTGGATTTGGTTTGGAGTATGTCCGATATGTTCAACGGCTTTATGGTCTTGCCGAACTTAATCGCCCTCTTTCTGCTGCGTAAGGAAATCCGTGCGGTTTACGACGATTATCTGGCGCAAACCAAAGCCGGCAAAGAGCTGACCTACAACTACGAATTCCACGAATTCCACGACAAAAACCCAGGTTGACGACAAACAAAAACCTCTCAGTCAAACTGAGAGGTTTTTTATTTCAGGCCGTCTGAATCTACAACACATAAAAATAAATGCTGATAAATTGCGTCAAACTGCCTGCCAAGACAAACAAGTGCCAGATACCGTGGCCATGGCGGATTTTCGTATCGTTGATAAACCAATAAATCCCCACGCTATACAATACGCCGCCCAACACCAGCCAAAATAATCCACCAGCCGAAAGCGACTGTATCAGCGGCCATACCGCCACCACAATCAGCCAGCCCATCAACACATAAATCACCATCGACAGCAGCCGTTTCTCACTTTTGCGCCCAATCGTCAGCTCTTGAATGATACCCACTAAAGCCAGTCCCCACGACACGCCGAAAAGCGACCAGCCCCAACCGCCGTGAAGGGTAATCAGCGTAAACGGCGTATAACTGCCTGCAATCAAAAGATAAATCATGCAATGATCGACCTTTTGCAAAATCGCCTTGGCCTTCGGCTGCGGAATACTGTGGTATAAGGTTGAACCCAAATACAGAAGCAGCAGGCAAATTCCGTAAGTCAGTGCACCGGCAATCCGATAGCCGTCCGCCGATTCCACCGCTTTCACCAGCATCAGCACCAACGCCGCCACTGCCAACAAGAAACCGGCCAAATGGCTGTACGCATTAAATCTCTCGCCGTGATACATAAACCATTCTCATTTCTAAAAAACCAAAGTGTACGCCAAGACAGGCGCTTCGTCAGAGAAATCGGGTTAAAAATAAGTTAAAGCACAAAGGCCGTCTGAAAAACACGGCCTTGCAATATAACAAAAACATCTTTGCAACAAACAAACCATTCTTTCCCTTTTTCAGACGGCCTCACTAAAGTATCGGCTATCGCCAAGATTGCAAAGAGAGAAAAAATGTCCATCCAAAACCACCACCTCGACTGGCTCGAAGCCGAGTCTATCTACATCATCCGCGAAGTGATTGCCAATGCCCAAAATCCGGCTCTGCTGTTTTCCGGCGGCAAAGACTCCGTCGTATTGCTGGCGCTGGCCGTCAAAGCCTTCCAAATCGAAGGCCGCCCGCTGAAGCTGCCGTTCAAACTCCTGCACGTCGATACCGGCCACAATTACCCCGAAGTCATCCGGTTCCGCGACGATACGGTCGCGCGTACCGGCGTACAACTTGTGGTCGGCAGCGTAGAAGAGTCCATCCGCAAAGGCAGCGTCGTCTTGCGCCGCGAAACCGATTCACGCAACGCCGCCCAAGCCGTTACGCTGGTTGAAACCATCGAAGAACAAGGCTTTGATGCACTGATGGGCGGCGCACGCCGCGATGAAGAAAAAGCGCGCGCCAAAGAACGCATCTTCTCTTTCCGCGACGAGTTCGGCCAATGGGATCCCAAAAACCAACGTCCTGAATTATGGTCGCTCTACAATACGCGCCTGTTCCAAGGCGAAAACATGCGCGTATTCCCGATTTCCAACTGGACGGAATTGGACATCTGGCAATACATCGCACGCGAAAAACTCGCCCTGCCGCCGATTTATTACACCCACAAACGCGAAGTTGTCGAACGAAACGGCCTGCTCGTTCCCGTTACCCCGTTGACCCCTAAACGCGAAGGCGAAGTTGCCCAAATCCGTGATGTCCGCTTTCCGCACCGTCGGCGATATTTCCTGCACCTGCCCTGTTGCCAGCACCGCCGCCACGCCGGAAGACATCATTGCCGAAACCGCCGCCGCAACCATTTCCGAACGCAGCGCCACGCGCATGGATGACCGCGTATCGGAAGCGGCAATGGAAGAGCGCAAAAAACAAGGCTATTTCTAAACCGTTTTTTTCAGACGGCCCATATATATTTCAAACCCGAACAACACGGCAAAGCCATCCGCCCCTGCCGTGTTGTTTGCTTTACTATTCTTGCAAATATCATTTAACAACAAAAAGCTTAATCAATCATCCTGACAAAGCGGCAAACAATAAAACATAAACAAACATGGTATAATGAACGCTTACAGGCAGAGATTTAGACAAAAGTCTCAGGCCGTCTGAAGGAGGAAAAACATGAATCGACGCGTTTATATCGTACATGGCTTTGAAGGCAATCCGCACGGCAACTGGTTTGACTGGCTTTGCGCCCAAATCAAAAGCACCGGCGCACAAGCAATCTCCCTCGCCATGCCCAATCCCGACAAACCAAGCACGACCGCGTGGCAGTTTACCCTTGACCAGCACATCGGCAAGCCCGATGCCCATACCTTCCTAGTCGGCCACAGCCTCGGCTGCATTACCCTCCTTCACTTCCTCAGCCGCCAACAGCCCCAAAAAATCGGCGGTCTGTTGCTTGCCGCCGGTTTTGCCGATACGCTGCCGCCCTTACCTGCGCTCGATGCCTACATTAAAGCAGCGTCCCCCGATTTCGACATCCTGCGCAAAATCGACATGCCCAAACACTGCCTGGTTTCCGACAACGACACCCATGTTCCGCCCGAACTGACTTTGGACATGGCGGCCAAACTCAAAAGCCCTGTTACCCATATTCCCCGAAGGCGGCCATTTGATGGCTTCGGACGGCTTTACCCAACTGCCGCAGGCTTGGGAAGCGCTGAAAACCCATGTTGACCGAATAAACACACACTAATCCGGTTTTCAGACGGCCTTGTATGCCTCCCTCCCCATAACAGGCCGTCTGAACGACAATAAAAAAACAACCTGCCCTTTCAAGCAGGTTGTTTCTTTTTATGCCTCATTGACGGCAAATTTAATATTGCACCGTCCATTCAATCTCGCCGCCGGCCCTCATCGGTACAAGCTCGCCATCGCCGTAAGGTACGCTGGCAGGAACGGTTTGCGTTTGTTTGACCAATGTGATGGTATCGGAATTTTCAGGCAGACCGTAGAAACGTGGGCCATTTTTAGAAGCAAAGGCTTCCAGTTTGTCCAACGCGCCTGCTTTCTCAAACACTTCGGCATAAAGCTCGATAGCGGTCATCGCACTGAACATACCGGCACAACCGCAAGCATTTTCTTTGGCAGTTTTGGCATGTGGCGCAGAATCCGTGCCGAGGAAGAATTTGTGTGCCTTATCGCCGGTAACGGCGGCAACCAAAGCCTGACGGTGGGTTTCACGTTTGAGTACGGGCAGACAGAAATAATGAGGGCGCACGCCTCCGACCAAAAGGTCGTTGCGATTGAGCAGCAAGTGTTGCGGCGTCACGGACGCGGCCACATTATCGCCGGCTTCCAATACCAGTCGGGCTGCCTCGGCAGTGGTGATGTGTTCAAACACGACTTTGAGATTCGGCACTTGCGCCAAAACCGGCTTCATCACGCGCTCGATAAAGGCGGCTTCGCGGTCGAAAATATCGATTTCAGGATCGGTGACTTCGCCGTGAACCAAGAACAAAATGCCCTGTTTTCGCCATTTCTTCCAACACGGGAATCAGCTTAAACAAGTCGGTCACGCCGGAATCGGAATTGGTGGTCGCGCCTGCTGGATAGAGTTTGAAAGCCACGATACCGGCAGCCTTGGCTTCACGCACGAGTTCGGGAGTGGCGTTGTCGGTCAAATAAAGCGTCATCAACGGCTGGAAGCTGCTGCCTTCGGGCAGGGCGGCCATAATGCGCTCTTTGTATGCTTGGGCATCGGCAACGCTGACGACGGGCGGCTTCAGGTTGGGCATGATAACCGCGCGGCCCATTTGTCGGGCGGTGTACGGGGCAACGGCTTTGAGCGCGTCGCCGTCGCGCAGGTGTAAGTGCATATCGTCGGGGCGGATGATGGTCAGGGTTTGCATAGCTTACTTTCGAGTGGTTTGGTTTGATAATGTTTCAGACGGCCTTTATTCGGCGGTAACGGTTTCTATTAATTTGATGTTTCAATCGTCAACCGGCCTAAGGCAAAACGGCGGCCTTATTGTCGTAAGAATGATGGGTCAAATAAAAAACAGCCTGTACCGGAAAATGCTCGGACGACGTTGTTTTGACGGTCAGCAAGGTTTCTTTCGGACTGCCGGACGCGCGCCATGCGTAGGAAATCTGACGCATAGGCAACGGGGCTTTCCGCCAAATTATCGGCACGCAACTCAGCGTTCAAACCTTGCGGCGGATTTTCTGCCAAAGCCAAAAATTGTTTGAAAATCAGATGGTCGTCGGCTTTGAGCCGTGCGCACGCTGCAACTGTCTTCAGTCAGGCTCAAATAATAATCTGCGCCGTTTTCCGTTTTCTTCCAAATGCTTAATGCCTCCAAATCCATCATTCCGGCAGGCAAATCGGCAATATCTTTTTTCGACAATAAAACCAGTTTGTTGGCATTGGCAAACTCGCCGACAAGGGCGGCATCGCCGTCTGCGGCCACGCAGCTTTGGCGGAACAAGTCGGTTACATTTTGGGCATAATCGGCAGCGTTCTGCGGCGAAACGCCTTCATTGCCGCATGCACTCAGGCAGACGGCCAATACAGCGGCAGACAACGCGACGGCTTTAGACATTTCAGACGGCCTTTATTTGTGCTTCAACACCAGCTTGAACACGCCGTCGGCCTCGCTCGATTCCAACAAAACATGTCCGGTCTGACGGCAAAACGCTTCAAAATCGCCGGGCGCGCCGCCATCGGTGGCCAATACGGTCAGCACTTCGCCTTCCTGCATTTGCGCCAAAGCTTTTTTTGGCACGCAAAATCGGCAACGGGCATTTCAAACCGATGACATCCAGAGTTTGTGTATTCATGATGAAAACTCGTCATATTAATCAGAATTAACGTCAATTATACCGCACTTACTTGCACCCCACCCTGTAAGCCCATAAAATAAAGCCATTTTTCACTTTGGAGCTGTCTATGCGCCGTTTTGCCCTTCTCGCTCTCAGCCTTGCCGCGACTCAAGCATTTGCTTTGGGTTTCAGCCAAAAGGATACGCTGACCAACACGCGTTATCAGGAAAGCCCTGAAGAAGTTGCCGCACGCGAATTTAAAGAACACAAAGCCGAGTTGCCGCCCCTGCCCGATACCCAATCGGGCGATTGGTTCGACCTCTATGTCAACGAAACCTACGGCAAACAGCCCAAAATCCTGCTCAGCAGCCTGCAAATCATGCCTGCGCCGGACAACAGCATCCGCTACATCTTAAACGTGCGCTCCGACAAAGGCTACGACAACCTCTCCGTCGAAGGCCTCTATTGCGCCCGAACGTCCTTTACTTACAGCAACGACAAGCGTTCGTCTTACAAAGTATTCGCTTACGGCGATACAGTAAACCGCCGCTGGATCGAGCCGCGTAAAGGCGATTGGAAGCTGATCGGCAATGCGTTCAGCCGCAACGACGCCATGCACACCGCCCTGTATCAGGCATTCTGTGTCGACGGCATGCCGACAACGGTCGAAGGTTTGGTACAACGTTTGAAAGAACGCGGTGGCCGTCACGGCACAACGCTGACCAACCACGACAAATAAACCGCTTTAATCAACAAAAAGGCCGTCTGAAATTTTTCAGACGGCCTTGTCTTTCAAGACGGCTTAGAATTTGTGATACAGGCCCACAGAAGCGGCTTTTTGTTCAACGCCGCCTTTGTTGGCTGCAGTCAGACGGGTTTTGTTGCCGACTTTCAGATACGCCAGTTGGGCAACTACGCCGGTGCGTTTGCTGAAGGTGTATTGGCCGCCGACAACGACTTGGTCGAATTTATCCACCAATTTCTCGCCACTGTTCACGCCCTTGGCAGGCCAGCCATGTGCGTAAGTAATGCGTGGGGTCACGTTGCCGAATTTGTAGCCGACTGTTACCGCTGCATCAACTACTTTCACGGCTTCAGATTTGCCTGAATCGACAGTAATGTCACTACCCTTGTACTCATTAAAACCATCGGTGAAATAGCCTAAATATTCGTTGCCTGTCTCATGGCCTTTGGCATAGTGTACGCCGCCGCCGACAAAGAGATTGTCTTTATCGTAATAAGTTTCGACTTTGGCGATTTGTGCCGCTTTGACTTTGCCTGAATTGTCGGTGTACGCGCCGTTGTAGTGGCCGTAAGCCGCATTGGCAGTAAAGCCGTTTTTAGAGAAGCTCACGCCGCCGGTGTATTGGTCTTTGGCCGCTTGGGTGTGCGTGTATTTGTCTGAAGGATTGCGGTTGTCGCGCGGTGCGTAAGACACGTTGAATTTGAATCCGCCGAAATCCGGGCTGTCGTAGCGTACAGCGGCGTTACGGTTGCCGGTACGGGTAAAGATGCCCAAGCCTGCGGCATTGGTTTTGTACATCCATGGATCGATGGTGTCCATTTCGTTCAGCATATTGCTGAGTTTACCGGCGCGAATCTTACCGAAGTTACCTTGCAGGCCGATGAAGGAATCACGAGTGGCAAAACCTTGGGAACCGCCGGTAATGGCTGTTTTTTGTTCAACTTGCCAGATGGCTTTCAAATCGCCGCCCAAGTTTCTCGCTGCCTTTAAAACCGATACGGGAGGTATTGTCATTGATGCTGGTTGCGGTAGAGCTGGTTTCAGAACCTGCATCACCTTTGATTTTTACTTGACCGACGGTCACGCTGCTTTTGATTTGACCATACAGAATGACTTCTGCAGATGCAGCCAGCGGCAAACCGGCAATAACCAAAGCGATAATCGATTTTTTCATTATTCTCTCCAAAACAAAGTTAAAATCTCGTGAAAACACGTTTAGCAATATTAATGTTTTCCAACGTTACAAACAACTACTTTTCATCTTGATAGACACTTTTTATTCATTAGAGTTTAGACTTTTTACAACATTTTTAAATAAAACAGGCCGTCTGAAAGAAATTTCAAACGCATTTCTCCCATTCAAAGTCACTATGACAATCATCCTCTTATTGCAATCATTTAATTAAAATGATTGCTTGATAAATGTTTGCCATATATCAACCCAACACCCAAAAATTGCTACACTATCATTAACTTCTTCTTATGAAGAAGTTTTTTATATCAATAATGACGGTATAAATTCTTCTCACCTAATATAATAAATAGAGCCTTTATGTTGAACAAACGTCTTTATCTTTGCCACGGCCGTTCTACTGCAACGGTATCCGCCGAAACCCATCATGCACATTGGTCTTATACAGGTGAAAACGATGCCGCACACTGGGGCGACGAGGAAGACTTGCTGCCCTGCAAACAGGCAAACAGCAACTTCCAGTGGACTTCCCACAACAAAACAGTAAAGCAACAACTGGCATAACGTTATAACGTCGCCGACTACAAAGTAGAAAATAACGGTCATACCTCTGCCACGCCGCGCAAGGCCCAAACTATCGTGATTAACGGTAAACCTATACTTTCAGCACCCACTTCCATACGCCGGAGCGAACATACTTTCAGCGCAAACATTTCGATGGAAGCGCATTGTCCATCGCCGAGATTGCGGTACTTAGCGGTCATCGGCCTGTATTTAAAACTGGGCAAACAACCGCCTTTGTCCGCACTTACTGCCAAAAACTGAAAGTAAGAGAACTGCACGTTGAAAACTTAACATCCAAGCCCTGTTGCCTAAAAGATAGTGGGGCAAGTCCTTCCAACTGAAAGGTTTGCTGACAACGCCGCCTTTTGCAGCGAAAACGTGGGACTGGTTGTCTTAAAACTCCGGTTCAGGGCAGATGCGGCAGTTTAAAACCATGCGCGACATTATCGGCGGCGAAAACAACCGTCCCGTACAACCTTTGAACGACCGCGAAGTCAATGAAGACAAATAACTTCTAAGGCCGTCTGAAAACAAAAAAGCACCCGGAAACGGGTGCTTTTTCAATCACATCAATCAGGCTTTTTTGTTACCCAACGCGGCTTTCACAAACGCGCTGAACAAAGGATGGCCTTTGCGCGGATTGGAAGTAAATTCCGGATGGAACTGACACGCGAAGAACCAAGGATGATTTGGCAATTCGATGGTTTCAACCAAACGCTCGCGGCCTGCGGATACGCCGCCAATGACCAAACCGGCTTTTTTCCAACTGAGGAACATAGTTGTTGTTGACCTCGTAGCGGTGGCGATGGCGTTCGCGGATATGTTCGCTGCCGTAGATTTTTCGCGGCAAGGCTGCCCGGTTTGAGGTCAACTTCTTGCGCACCCAAACGCATGGTACCGCCCAAATCGGCAGATTCGTCGCGGGTTTCTACGCTGCCGTCGGCAGTTTGCCATTCGTCAATCAGGGCAACGACAGGCGCGGCGCATTTCAAGTCAAACTCGGTAGAGTTCGCACCCTTTAAGCCTGCAACATCGCGGGCGTATTCGATCAGGGCGATTTGCATGCCCAAGCAGATGCCCAAGTATGGTACGTTGTTTTCACGCGCATAGCGTACGGCGGCAATTTTGCCTTCCACGCCGCGTGAACCGAAGCCGCCCGGTACCAAAATCGCGTCCATGCCTTTGAGCATGGAAACGTCGCCATTGCCCTTCTCGATGCTTTCGCTGTCAACAAAGGTAATTTGTACGTCGGTTTCAGTGTGAATACCGGCGTGTTTTAGGGCTTCGATCAATGATTTATAGGACTCGGTCAAATCAACGTATTTGCCGACCATCGCGATTTTGACGGTATGTTTCGGATTTTGAATCGCGTGAACGATTTTCTTCCACTCAGTCAAATCGGCTTGTTTGACATTCAGCTGCAACTGCTCGGTAATAATGCTGTCGATGCCTTGGTTGTGCAACATTTCAGGGCATTCGTAAATGCTGTCCACATCGTAGCTGCCCACGATGGCACGTTCTTCAACGTTACAGAACAATGCAATCTTACGGCGCTCGTCCGCAGGCATTTCTCTGTCCATACGGCAGATCAGGATGTCCGGTTGCAAACCGATGCTCAACATTTCTTTAACGGTATGCTGGGTCGGTTTGGTTTTGATTTCACCGGCGGCGGCAATGTAAGGAACATAGCTCAGGTGGGCAAACAATGTATTGTTGCGGCCGAGCTGGCTGCGCATTTGGCGGATGGCTTCCAAGAAAGGCAAAGACTCGATATCGCCGACTGTGCCGCCGATTTCGACAATCGCCACATCATAACCTGCCGCGCCTTCATGGATACGGCGTTTGATTTCATCAGTAATATGCGGAATCACTTGTACGGTACCGCCCAAATAGTCGCCACGACGCTCTTTGGCAATCACATTTTCATAGACTTGGCCGGTACTGAAGCTGTTGCGGCGGGTCATGGTGGCGTTGATGAAACGCTCGTAGTGACCGAGGTCGAGGTCGGTTTCCGCGCCGTCATCGGTCACGAATACTTCACCGTGTTGAAACGGGCTCATGGTACCCGGGTCAACGTTGATATACGGGTCGAGCTTAAGCATGGTCACGTTCAAGCCACGCGACTCGAGAATAGTAGCAATAGAAGCGGCGGCGATACCTTTACCCAAAGAAGATACAACGCCGCCGGTTACGAAAATAAATTTAGTCATGATGTGATACCCATGTTGGAATGTGTGATTTTAACTTGAAGCAGCATATTCTGGCAAACGGCAAAAGCTTCAGGCCGTCTGAAAATAGCGTTTTCAGACGGCCTTATCATACTGATTCTATATATCAGCGCAGCTCGCGGCGCAGGATTTTGCCAACGTTGGATTTTGGCAACTCGTCGCGGAATTCGATGTCTTTCGGCACTTTATAAGCGGTCAGTTCTTTACGGCAGAAATCGATCAGCTCTTCCTTGGTCAAAGACGGGTCTTTGCGTACGACGAAGACCTTAATCGCTTCGCCGGTTTTCTCACTTGCCACGCCGATACAGGCGACTTCCAAAACTTTGTCGTTGCCGGCCACCACTTCTTCGATTTCGTTCGGATACACATTGAAACCGGATACCACAATCAAATCTTTTTTGCGGTCCACCAGCTTCAACCAGCCTTTTTCATCCATCACGGCAATGTCGCCGGTCTCCAAAAAGCCGCGTGCATCGATTGCTTTGGCGGTTTCTTCCGGACGGTTCCAATAGCCTTTCATCACTTGCGGGCCGCGTACCCACAATTCGCCCGGTTGTCCGATAGGCACTTCTTTGCCGTCTGCATCGCGCAATTCGATCTCGGTTGAAGGAACAGGCAGGCCGATACCGCCGCTGTAAGCTTCGATATTCAAAGGATTGCAACATACGCCCGGGCTGGCTTCGGTCAAGCCGTAGGCCTCCACAATCGGCGTACCGGTGATTTTTTTCCATTTTTCCGCCACGGCTCTTTGCGTTGCCATACCGCCGCCCAAAGTCAGCTTCAAACGGGAAAAATCGACTTCGGCAAAATCTGGACGGTTGACCATCGCATTAAACAGGGTATTCACACCGATGAACACGCTAATCGGCTCTTTTTTCAATTCACCGATAAATCCTTTCATGTCGCGCGGATTGGTAATCAGGATGATTTTAGAACCGGTATTGGCAAAAATCATCAGGTTTACCGTCAAGGCAAAGATATGATAAAGCGGCAACGCGGCAATAACCGTTTCTTTCGCCTTCGTGCAGGCTGTTTTTAATCCATTCTTTTGCCTGCAACATATTGGCGCAGATATTGCCGTGACTGAGGACGGCGCCTTTTGCCAAACCGGTCGTGCCGCCTGTATATTGCAGCAAGGCAGTATCGTCGCGCGTCAACTCGACTGGTTTGAACGTATTTGCCGCACCTTGCTTCAAGGCCGTCTGAAAAGTCACGGTATTGGGAATGCGGTATTCCGGCACCATTTTTTTCACTTTGCGGATGACGAAGTTCATCAACGCGCCTTTAATCATGCCGAACATCTCGCCGACCGACGCGACAATCACATGTTTGATTTGCGTACGCGGCAACACCAACTCCAACGTATTGGCAAAGTTCTCCAACACGACAATCGTTGTCGCGCCACTGTCTTTCAACTGATGCTCCAACTCGCGCGGCGTATAAAGCGGATTGGTATTCACTGCCACCAAACCTGCCTGCAAAATACCGAAAAGCGCAATCGGATATTGCAAAACGTTCGGCATCATAATCGCCACACGCTCACCGCGCGGCAGTTTCAATACGTTTTGCAGGTAAGACGCAAAATCGGTCGCCAACTTGCCCACTTCGGCATAAGTCAGCGTTTTGCCCATGTTTTGAAAAGCAGGTTTATCCGAGAATTTCTCGACACTTTGACGGAATACGTCGCTGATGGAGCTGTATTGAGAGATATCGATTTCAGGGTTTACGCCTTGTTCGTAGCTTTTGAGCCAGAGTTTTTCCATATTGATCAGTCTTTTATTTAGTCGTTTTTTGGAAATCGAGGCCGTCTGAAAGGCTTTATTCAATCTGCCGCTTCGTTTTCAGACGGCCCTTTTATTAAGCAGTAATAATGACAGGCTTGTCGGTGGACATGATGATACCGCCGCCCAAGCACACATCGCCGTCGTACAGTACCGCAGATTGTCCGGGGGTTACCGCCCATTGCGGCTCGTCAAAAGACAAGCTCGATGGTTTCATCATCCAAGTAACGCAACGTACAAGGCGCGTCAGCCATACGGTAGCGCGTTTTGCAGGTATAGCGGCCTTCTTTCGGACGTTCGGGCAATGTGAAACTCAAATCGTTCATAATCAGGCTTTGCGTATAAAGCAAAGGATGGTCATGGCCTTGGACGACAATCAGTTCGTTTTTGGTCAAATCCTTGGCCGCGACAAACCATGGTTCGCCTGCGCCGCCGATACCCAAGCCTTTGCGTTGGCCCAGCGTGTAAAACATCAAGCCGACGTGTTCGCCGACTACTTTGCCTTCAGGGGTAACCATTTTGCCATTATTGGTCGGCAGGTATTTTTGCAGAAATTCGCGGAACGGGCGTTCGCCGATAAAGCAGATACCGGTACTGTCTTTTTTGGTTGCGGTCGGTAATTTGAATTCTTCGGCAAGACGGCGGACTTCAGGCTTCTCCAACTCGCCCAATGGGAAAATCGCGCGCTCGAGTTGGAAAGGTTTGAGGCGGTACAAGAAATAGCTTTGGTCTTTGTTTTGATCCAAGCCTTTGAGCAGGTAATGCACGCCGTTGCGAACTTCTTTGCGGGCATAGTGTCCGGTGGCAATGGTATCGGCGCCCTGCTCGATGGCATAGTCCAAAAAGCATTTGAATTTGATTTCGGCATTGCACAAGACGTCCGGGTTTGGCGTGCGGCCTGCGCTGTATTCTTTGAGGAAATAGGCAAATACATTGTCTTTATATTGCGCGGCAAAATTGACGATGTCGATATCGATTCCGATGATATCGGCAACGGCAATGGCATCAAAGGAATCTTGTTTGATGCTGCAATATTCGTCGTTGTCGTCATCTTCCCAGTTCTGCATGAACACGCCGCTGATTTGATGGCCTTGCTGTTTGAGCAGGGCCGCGGTAACGGATGAATCGACGCCGCCGGAGAGGCCGACGATGATGTTTGTTGGTGTGTTGGTAGTATTCATGAGGGGAATGTGGGTTTCAAATACATTTTTTAAAGCGTGATTTTAGCACATTTTGATTTGACGACAGAAAAGGCCGTCTGAAAGCCCAATGACTTTCAGACGGCCTTTATATGCAAAATTCAAGCAATTAGTGCTGATGCGCGCCACCGTGTGCGCCGTGATCGTGCTGCATGTCGGCTTTGAGGTGCGGTTTTCACTTCCAGCTCGACAGTTTGAGGTTTCGCGTTTTTGAATTTCAGGGTTACAGGTACTTTTTCGCCTTCTTTCAATTGTTTTTTCAGACCCATAAACATAACGTGGTAGCTGCCCGGTTTCAGCTCGGTTACGCCTTTTGCAGCCAAAGGCACGCCGCCTTTAACTTCGCGCATACGCATAACGCCGTTGTCGTTAATATGGGTATGTACTTCAACGCGTTCTGCAACAGGGCTGCTGCCGCCTACCAAGAAGTCTTGTTTGGCTTCATCGTTTTGGATTTTCATGAATGCGCCACCCATTTTCATACCTTCGACGGTGGCACGTGCCCAACCGTCTTCAATATGGATACCGGCTGCAGATACGGAAGTTGCCAAGCCTGCCAGAATCAGGGTTGCCATTAATTTTTTCATGTTTTGCTCCTTGTGTTTGCCAAATGGCTGGGATATACAGTCTTCATCTTACAACCGAAAGGCCGTCTGAAAACTTTGATATAGATTAACTAATACTATCTAATCCTAACGAATTACCATATTACCACATTTTCTAAGCAGTTAATGCAATAATCCAAACAATAAATAACATGAACAAAGCCATCAGTTGCGCGGCCGAACCGGCATCTTTGGCACGCTTGGCCAGCTCGTGTTTTTCAGTAGAGGTATGGTCAACAGCTGCCTCGACGGCGGTATTAAACAATTCGGTAATCAATGAAATAAACGATGCGACAACAAGCACCATTTTGGTGACCGGTCCGAAATCAAGAAACAACGCCAAGACAATTAAAATCAGGTTCAACCAAAAAACTTGGCGAAATGCGCTTTCATAACGATACGCGGCAGCCAGTCCGTCTTTGGAATAACCAAACGCATTGATGATGCGCTTGATACCGTTTTTTCCTTTTTTTTCAGATGCGTAGGAAGATGGTTCTCATCATATACTCAACATTAGAATGCCGTCTGAAAAAGAAACGGTCAGGTCAATTTTCAGACGGCCTTTGGGATTTATTGTTTTGCCCAAGATGCGACGGCATCTGCGAACATGGCGGCAACGTCGAAATCTTTTTGCTTCATGATTTCTTGGAAGCCGGTCGGGCTGGTTACGTTGACTTCGGTCAGGTTGCTGCCGATGACATCCAAACCGGCAAGCAAAATACCGCGGCGCTTCAACTCAGGCGCAAGGGTTTCTGCAATCTCACGGTCGCGCTCGCTCAATTCCTGCGCCACGCCGCGACCGCCGGCAGCCAAGTTGCCGCGCGTTTCGCCGTTTTGCGGAATACGCGCCAAAGCATACGGAACAACTTCCCCGCCAATAATCAGAAATGCGCTTGTCGCCATGTACGATTTCAGGAATATAGCGTTGCGCCATGATGGTGCGTGAATCAAGCTGCATCAGGGTTTCAAGGATACTGCCGATATTGGGGTCGGATTCGGTCAGGCGGAAAATGCCCATACCGCCCATGCCGTCCAAACGGTTTGATGATGATGTCGCCGTGTTCTTTCAAAAAGGCACGGACATCGGCAGAACGTGTGGTCACCAAAGTGGGCGCGGTGAACTGGCTGAAGTTCAAAATAGCCAATTTCTCATTGAAATCGCGCATTGCTTGTCCGCTGTTAAATACTTTTGCGCCCTGCTGCTGTGCCAACGTCAAAAACTGGGTCGCGTACAGATATTGCATATCAAACGGCGGATCAGTGCGCATAATGACCGCATCGAAATCTTTTAAGGCCGTCTGAACTTTTGCCTCTGCTTTAAACCATTCGTGATCGTCATCGTTCTTCGCGCCGACAAACTCAAATGCCGCTGCCTGAGCCACCACCCAGCCTTCACGGACGGACAATTCTCCGCTCAAGGTATGAAAAAGCTGCCAACCGCGCTTTGCCATTTCACGCATCATGGCGTAAGTAGTGTCTTTATAGGTTTTAAAACTTGCCATCGGATCGGCGATAAACAGGACTTTCATCAAAATTTCCTTGTAAACAGACGCTATAATCATACCTTGTATTCTGCTTGTCTGAAAGGGCGCAAAATACGGAAAAGGCCGTCTGAATTTCATTTTCAGACGGCCTTAAGGCTTTTAGGCGGCGGCCAGATGCAAGAGTTCGGCAGCATGGCTGCGTGTGGTATCGGTAATGATTTCGCCACCCAGCATACGCGCGATTTCCTCAATGCGCTGATGATGGTTCAAGACGCTGATTTCGCTGACGGTTTGTTCGCCTTCGCTATGCTTGCGCACCTGCCAATGGTTTTCACCGCAAGAGGCAACTTGAGGAAGATGGGTTACCGCCAAGACTTGATGTTTTTTACCTAAGGCACGCAAAGCTTTACCGACCATTTCAGCGACGCCGCCACCAATACCGGTATCCACTTCGTCAAAAATCAATGTCGGCACTTGCGTGTATTGGCTGGCAACCACTTGCAAAGCCAAGCTGATACGCGCCAATTCGCCGCCGGAAGCCACTTTGTTCAAAGGACGGGACGGATTGCCTTTATTCGCCGCCACTTGGAATTGCACCTGCTCCAGACCATGTGCGGTCGGCGAAGACGGCAACAAGACGATGTCAAAACGTGCGCCTTTCATGGCCAAATGCTGCATATGCTCGGTGGTCTCTTCGCCCAAACGACCGGCCGCCTGATGGCGCATGGCGGAGAGAACGTGAGCGGCTTCATGGTATTCGGCAAGATTGCGTGCGACTGTATTTTCCAAGGCTTCCAAATCGGCAGCCGCTTGCAGGTTTTGCAGGCGCTCGTCGATTTCCGCCAACTTTTGCGGCAACTCTTCCGGCTCAATGCGGTATTTGCGCGCCATGCTCATCAATTCGCCCATACGGCTTTCTTGTGCGGCCAATTCATTCGGATCGATATCGCTGCGACCGGCCACATCGCGCATATTGGCACTGATTTCCCCCAACTCGGCTTCAATACTTGCCAACATATTCAGGCTTTCGGCAAAGCGCGGTTCAATGTTTTGCAGATTGCCCAGTAGTTTTTGGCATTGGTAGATTTGACGTTGGATGCCGTTGTCTCCGTCTATACTGTCGCCCACCTGTTCGGCGGTTTGCAGCAACTCGGCCGAATGCGCCAGGCTGTCGTGGCTTTGGCTTAAGGTTTCCCATTCATTGGGTTTGAGCTCCAATTGGTTCAATTCATTAAACTGCCATTCCAAACGCTCGCGTTCGATGGCCATGGTTTCTGCCTGCTCTTGCGCTTCTTGCAGTGCCTTTTTCGCATTGACCCAATTTTGATAAAGCTGCTTGACTGTTTCTGCCTGCTCTTTGCTGCCGGCAAACGCATCCAACAACTCGCGTTGTGCAGACTCTTGATTCAGCGAATGATGGGCATTTTGGCCGTGAATATCGATTAACTGCTCGCCGATGGCTTTCAGCTGCGCCAATGTTGCTGCCTGATTATTGATATAACTGCGGCTTTTACCCTTGGCATCGATAATACGGCGGATGCTGAGCTCTTCGGCATCTTCTTCCAAAAGGCCTTGTTCCTGCAGCTGCGCTTTCAGTTCAGGGCAAACCGCTGATGTCGAACAAAGCCGACAACTGCGCTTCTTTGGCGCCGCTGCGCACTTGGCTGTAATCGGCTTTATCGCCCAACAACAGGCCAATCGCATCCAGAGTAATCGATTTGCCTGCGCCGGTCTCGCCCGTCAATACGGTAAAGCCGTTTTGAAAATCAAGATTCAGGTTTTCAACAATGACAAAATCACGCAAAGAAAGTGCCAACAGCATTGCAGTATTCCTTAGTAAATTACCCGCACCTATGCGGAATAGCTTTAGATAAAGCTGATTATAACTAAGATTTTTTTATAGTTTAAATCAGATTTTTCTTATAATCTATCTAAGATATTTATTTTAAACAAATTATTTTTTTTAAGCAGGCAATAAAAAGGCCGTCTGAATATTGCTACATGTTCAGACGGCCTAAATTTATTTTACTCTGCCAGTTCTACTTGTTCATGCCCCATCAATTCCTGCCCCACTCCGGCAAGCAGGTTCAGATAACGCTCATACTGCTTGAGCATATCGGCAATTAATTCTTTTTGCGTCATATATTGCACATCGTATCCATCGCGCCCATCCGAAAAATACGTCAACGGTATGAACGTTGCCGCATATTTGAAATGAGGCAGGCTGTCTTCGCAAATTAACTGGTCGGTAATTTACCGCTTTACGGATTTAATCCCATAGACAAAATCCCTTACCGTCCCTTTATGTACCACCAGCTCCACCGACGGCTCATCCTGTTGCAATCTGAAACACGATTGTTTCAGACGGCCTTTACATTCAAATCAGTTAATCAGTCTGCTTCCTGATTCAACTGCTTCTTCAGCCTCCTCATCGCCTGTCGGCGGCGTTTCCATCAAATCAGGCAACACCAGCTCGCCCAATTCAGTCAGCGGCGGCAATTCTTCCAAACTTTCCAAACGCAAATCGCTTAAGAATGTTGCCGTTGTCGCCCACAAAGCCGGACGGCCGACAGAATCACGGTGGCCGATGACTTCAATCCAGCCCCTATCCTGCAAGGTTTGCATTACATTTTGCGACACCGCCACGCCGCGTATGCCTTCGATATCGCCACGCGTTACCGGTTGCTGATAGGCAATAATCGCCAGTGTTTCCATCACGGCGCGGGAATAACGCGGCGCGCGCTGCTCTTGCAGGCTGCCCAGTCGTTCAAATGCGGCTTGGGCAATTTGAAAGCGCCAGCCCTCATGGGTATGCACCAGTTGCAAAGCCCTACCCTGCCAACGGGCCTTCAGTTGCGCCAACACGTCAATCAGCTTGTCTTGCGACAACGGCGGCACGCACAATTCGCGCATGGCTTTTTCGTTTAAGGGTTCGACTTGCGTCAACAGCGCCGCTTCAATCAGCGCATCGGGAGAAAGTTTTTCAGTCATAATAAAATCAATGTTCAGACGGCATAAACAGCCAAAGGCCGTCTGAAAGACAATATGATCAACGGTTTGTTACGCGCTCAAATGCGCTTTCAGTTTTTCTTCGTCCAAAAACCAATGGCAGATTTCGGTATCGCCATCCAGCAAAACAGGCACCAGCTCATTGTACTTTTCTTCTAAAACCGGATCGGCATCGACATCGACAATATCCAGCTCAAATCCGAACTGCTCCTGATAAGGCTTTAATTGTTCACGCATTTTGTGGCACAAGCTGCAATATTCCCGAAACATCAAGGTCAGTTTCATGGCGGTTACTCTCGGAGGGACAAAAGCGGCCATTGTATAGCAAAATGCCTCCAAACCATACAGGCATGACAAAGGCCGTCTGAACAGGCGCGAAACGAAATCAAGGATTTCTGTCACGCCTTCAGACGGCCTTTGTGTGTATTCTAAAATTAAGACTGAACGTTAATACCGGCAGTCACGGTATTTTGGAGCACTGCTTGCAGTCAAAAACGATGCAGCCAATTCGCCGCAGCAACCGCAACAAGTCGCCACGCCCTAATTGAGCCTGCAAATCGCTCATGGTGGTTGCACCGGCGGCGATGGTCTCTTTGATGTCGTGGTCAGTAATGGCATTGCAGATGCATACGAAACATGATGTGCTCCAATTATTTTGTTACCCTCTGTAATTGAGAGTAGGATTTATTCTTGAAACGTAAATATAAATAAAAAAACGGTTTGCATTGCAATATTGGCACAGCCCTTTTGCTTTGAAATTTTTTTCTATGGAAATTTTATATTTTGATTGATATTTTTATAATTTCTAAAGTTTGATAACTGTTCAGACGGCCTCAATAACAAAAAGCGGCATCTTCGAGATGCCGCCTTTATTTATGAACGGGAATGGTGTTCATCAACCATGTTTTTCAAACGGATATTGGCAACATGGGTATAAATCTGCGTGGTATTGATATCGGAATGTCCCAACATCATCTGGACCGAACGCAAATCAACGCCGTGATTGACCAAATGCGTGGCAAAAGCATGGCGCAAACCATGCGGACTGAGCGAAGCAATACCGGCCGCTTCGGCATATTCTTTGACTATCATCCATGCAAGCTGACGGCTGATGCCGCTACGTTTCTGGCTGACAAACACTTCATCGCAAATTTTGTTTTTCAGCAACAACGGGCGCGATTCGTTGCAATAGCGTTCTACCCAATATGCCGCTTCCTGCCCCAACGGAACCAAACGCAATTTGTCGCCCTTGCCTATGGTACGGATACTGCCGCGATGTAAATCGATATCACTGAGCGTCAATTTGATGGCTTCGGTCACGCGCAAGCCTGTTGCATACATGACTTCGAGCAAGGCTTTGTCGCGCAGTCCGTGCGGCGTTTCCACATCCGGTGCAGCCAGCAGCGCGTCGATTTGGGCTTCGGTAATCAGCGTGGGCAGTTTGCGTTCCGATTTCGGTGCCTTGAGAAAACGGGTGGGATTGTCTGCCCTTTGTCCCGTTTCCTCCAACCAGCCGTACATGCGCTTGCAAGCCGACAATGCCCGCGCTTGGGACGTGTTTTTTTCCCCCTCTACATACACAGCATCAGACAGGGCAAACTCATCGGCACTCAACCAATCCTGCCCACCCTCGGCCAAACGCGCTGCGACTTTGACCAAATCACGGCGGTAACTTTGCAGCGTATTGTGGCTGAGCCTGTCTTGCAGCCAAAGGGATTCAAGCAGCTTGTCTATTAAATCGTCCATATTCATCAAACTGTATTGAAAGGCCGTCTGAACGGCATGACTTTACATCCGTTCAGACGGCCTTAGGTTCTCAAAGCCCTATTTAAGAGGCTTGAGAAATTGTATCCAAAACTTCCTGCGCGTGTCCGGCCACTTTGACTTTACGCCATTCATGGGCGATTTCGCCGTTTTCGTCCAACACAAAGGTGCTGCGTTCAATGCCGAGAGATTCTTTGCCGTAAAGCTTTCAGCTTGATCACGTCAAACAGTTTGCAGACGGTTTCTTCTTTGTCGCTCAACAATTCAAACTGGAAAGCCTTGTTTGGCGCAGAAATTCTGATGCGATTTCACACCGTCGCGCGAAATACCGACAACGGTATAGCCCAATGCTTTGAATTGCTCCAATCGGGCATTGAAATCCAAGCCTTCGGTGGTACAGCCCGGGCGTGCTGTCTTTAGGATAAAAATAGACAACCAACGGCAAATGTTCGGCGGAGTTAAAATCGCTGCCGGAAGAAGATGGGAGTGTGAATTGATATTTTGACATATTATTCCTTTCAGACGGCCTAAACCTAGCCTGCGTTTATTTTTCGCTTAAATTCAAATAACTGCGCGTACCTTGAAAATCTTCCAATGCGCGCAACAAAAGCTGGAAGTGGTCGTCATTGCCGGCCAAATCCAACTCATCGGCATTGACGGTCAGCAAAGGCGCGCTTTGATACAAATGGAAGAAATGGCTGTATTCGTCATGCACCCGTCCCAAATAGCCTTCGGGAAACAAGCTGATAATGCCTTCGTGACGTTTTTGCAGACGTTTGCGGTTGTTTTCGACGGCGGTTTGCAGATAAATCACCACATCGGGCTCCGCGTATTGCGGCAGAATACGTTGCTTCATATCGGCAAAAAGCTGCTGCTCGTCATCATTCAAAACGATGGGCGTAAAAATACGGTCTTTTTCCGGCAAAAAATCAGCCACAACCATTCCGCCTTGCGCGCATTGGTCTTCAATAATATTCACGCTTTCAGCGCGGCGCGTCAGGAAGAAAAGCTCGGCAGCCAAGCCATTATTGGAAACATTGCTGTAAAACTTCACGAGAAACGGATTGTGATCCGGATTCTCCGACAACAGCAACGCGCTGAAATGCTCTGCCAAGCGGCGGCTCAAAGCAGTCTTGCCACTACCGATGGCGCCTTCGACAACAATATAACGAGGATTCATAGTAACTCTTTGTAATGTGTTTCCCGACAATATTTTATAGCAAAAAAGGCGTGTCCAACACGCCCTTTCTTGTTTTAGTCCGTTTTTCAGACGGCCTTTATTCTTTCAACAGGCAAATCCCCTGCCCGCCCAAAGCCTGAGCCAAATCAGCCGCACGGCCATGCTCGCCCAACTCGAAATCCGGAAGGATTTCGGCCAAAGGCAACATAACGAAACTGCGCTCATGCGCGCGCGGATGCGGCAAGGTCAGATGCGGATCATCGCTGCGGATACCGTCAAAATCGATGATGTCCAAATCCAAAGGTGCGCGGCGCATTACGGAAGGTACGTTCGCGCCCAAATTCGGCCTCGATGCGGTTTAACTCTGCCAACAGCGCCACGCCGTCCAATGAAGTTTTCACGGCACAAACGGCGTTCACAAAATCGGGCTGATCGTCATAGCCGACCGGCGCAGTCAGATACAGGGAAGAAGTCTTTTCAAGCCGGATATGCGGATGCGCGGCCAATTCGGCCAAAGCGGCGCGAACCTGTTCGGCCGGATTGGCGAGATTGCTGCCCAAAGCGATAACGGCAAAATGCGGATACATTTCAGACGGCCTCTTTTAAAACGGCAGTGTTTTGGTTTTGGCAAGAAAAACAATCGTGGCAACACACGACATGGCCAAAATATAGACGATATAGAATTTCGGCGAACGCGGACGCGAACGCATCATAATCATGCCCAACACAATATAAACCAGCAACAGCAGGATTTTCATGCCGAGCCACGGCGCATTGAACGGCGAAAAATGGGTAATCTTCATCAGCCACAAGCCGGTAAACAGCAACATGGTGTCGTTCAAATGCGGCATGGCTTTCCAAATGCCTGCCAACGGTTTCTCAGGATGACGCCAGAGCAGGAAAAAACGGATGTTGAACAACAGGATGGTAATGGCAACGAAAATCTGATGGCTGTATTTTACAAACAGATATTGCATGGCAGTTTCTTATGTTGAGGGTTGAAAAACAAAGCAGCTATTTTACCGCAAACATCTATTTCTGACGCAACTTTTCAATCGCCAGCAGATAGGGAGGCGCATTGCGGCGATTGACAAAGCCATAGCGTAACACGGCAAAGGCTTCCTGCGGCAAAGTTTCCGCCCATTGCACAATCGCTTCAGCCTCTATTCGGCCGGCTTCATGTCCCGGATACAATACCGCTACGGCCAGCCCGCCCTCTTTCAGCAAACCCAAAGTATCCGTCAGCGCACGGATGCTGCTTGCTGCCTTAGTCGTACAGCTTTTATCGCCTCCCGGCAGCCAACCGAAATTAAATACTGCGGCATCTAAAGGCTCGTCGATATAAGATAAAAGGTTTTCATGGCCATCATGTATCAGGGCTACCCGACCATCTACACCGTTTTCTTTCAGACGGCCTTGGGTCTGCTCCAGTGCTTTAGATTGCACATCAAACGCCCATACCCTACCCGTCTCGCCAACCAACTGCGCCAACAGCAAAGTATCATGCCCGTTTCCGGCCGTCGCATCCAAGCGCGGCCGCCTGCTTTTAAGGCTTGTCGTAACAGGGAGTGGGCAAAGGGAAGAATGTTTTCAAGCAGCATGATAAAGGTCGTCTGAAAATAAAAATACCCTACCGCAAAAGCGGTAAGGTATTGAAAAACAGGAATGCGTTACATCATTTATTCGGCAGGTTGTTGCACAGTCTCAACTTGAACCGGAGCAGCTGCGGCAGCGGCTTGAGGTTGTTTGTTTTCGTGTTGCAGGCTGACTGCGCGTGCAGGAACGATTGTTGAGATAGCGTGTTTGTAAACCATTTGAGTGACGGAAGTATTACGCAGCAGAACAACGTACTGGTCGAATGATTCCACTTGGCCTTGCAGCTTGATGCCGTTTACCAAGTAGATTGAAACCGGAACGTGCTCTTTACGCAACGCATTCAAAAAAGGATCTTGTAACATTTGTCCTTTAGCTGTCATATTCTTGAGCTCCATTATTATGATTGTAAAGACGCCAAAATCGGCGTTTGATGGGATTGTAGCCCCGAATAGGATAAATTACCAACTATTTTTTTCTATCACACCGTTTAGGAATCCAGCAATAAGGGAACTTCCCGTCAAACCGACTGTTTCATTTCCATATTCACAACAATCCCAAATCCAAATTTGATGTTTTTTTAAATTCGGCAAACCCTATCGAAAATATGCCATGAAGCTCTAACAAGCTGTTTTTCATTATAAAAAGGCCGTCTGAAATTGTTCAGACGGCCTTTGTGCTTATTTGCTGAATTGTTTTTTCACGCTGACTTTGGTTTTCTTCTTGAAGCGGTTTTTCTCTTCCTTGCGGCCTTCGCGTTTCTCAATACGGTTGCTCAGAGCTGACACGGCGCAGCGGTTTTTTCTTCGGTTTGTCTTCCGCATTTTCATACGGGTTTTCCGAAACATTGTATTGAATTCTGAGCGGCGTACCTTGCAGATTGAAGGCTTTGCGGAATGTTTGGGTCAAATAGCGCGTGTAGCTGTCTGAAATGGCGTGCAGCGAATTGCCGTGAACCACAATCACCGGCGGATTCATGCCGCCTTGGTGGGCATAACGCATTTTCGGACGCACCAAACCAGCACGCGGCGGCTGTTGACGCTCAATCGCGCTTTGCAGGACACGCGTGATTTTCGGCGTCGGCATCTTAATCATCGCCGCATTGTAGGCAGCCTGAATGCTTTCAAACAAACCGTCTATACCGCGCTCTTTCAACGCAGAAATAAAGTGGAACTTAGCAAAATCAAGGAAATACAGTTTGCGGTTGATATCGCGTTTCACTTGCTCGCGGCGCTCTTCGCTGATGCCGTCCCATTTGTTGACCGCCACCACCAAAGGCACGGCCTGCTTCCAAAGCGAAAACCCGCAATCGTCGCATCTTGGTCGGCGATATCTTGTTGCGCGTCCAACACCAAAACAGCAACGTTTGCCGCTTCAACCGCCTGCATGGCTTTGATAACGGAGAACTTTTTCCACCGCTTCATCCACTTTGCCGCGACGGCGCACACCTGCGGTATCGATGATGGTAAACGGTTTGCCTTCACGTTCAAAATCGATATGGATACTGTCGCGCGTCGTGCCTGCCATATCGAAGGCAATCACGCGTTCTTCGCCGAGGATGGCGTTTACCAAGGTTGATTTACCGACATTTGGACGGCCGATTACAGCAAAAACAGGATGTTTCGCTTCTTCCTCTTCCTTTTCGGGCTCGGGGAAAGTTTCCAAAATATCTTCAATCAGATAATACACGCCATCGCCGTGCGCACCTGAAATAACATAAGGGTCGCCCAGGGCAAGTTCGTAGAACTCGGCGGCAAGTACGGCTCTATTGCCGCCCTCGCCTTTATTCACGGCCAAATAAACAGGACGCGGGCTTTGGCGCAAACGGTCGGCAATGATTTTGTCTTGCGGCGTCAAACCGGTACGGCCGTCCACCAAAAACACCACTGCATCGGCTTCATCGACAGCCTGCAAGGTTTGTTTTGCCATTTCGTGCAAAATGCCACTGTCCACCACCGGCTCAAAACCGCCGGTATCGATGACCAAATAAGGTTTACTGCCGACTTTGCCATGACCGTAATGTCGGTCACGCGTCAGGCCGGGCAGGTCATGCACGAGCGCGTCTTTGGTGCGCGTCAAACGGTTGAATAAAGTAGATTTGCCGACATTGGGGCGGCCGACAAGCGCGATGGTTGGTTTCATGATGGAGTCTTTCTGTGTCAAGTGCCGCCTAAAAACGGGAGCGGAACACAAGCAGGTGTTTTAAAAACACGGTTGATAAGGATAAGTGTAGGCCGTCTGAAAAGTCATTGCAACTTCAGACGGCCTTGATTTCAAACAAACTTATTTCAAGCTGTCGATTTTCATTTGCAGCAATTCGCGGCCCTACTGCGGTTTGCGGCATTTTGCTCAAAAGCAGCTTCGTAACTTTGTACGGCTTCTTTGGTTTTATTTTGGGCAACGTAAACATCGCCTTTAGTTTCCAGCATCAAAGGCTCGAAATCAGCCTCAACCTGAGTATTCAGGGCATTGATGGCGGCATCGTATTTTTTCTGCTGCAACAGGACAACGCCCAAACGCTGCGCCGCCAAAGCTTGAACCAGCGGTGCATTTTGGTTTTTCAGCACCCAATTCAAATGACCTTCCGCTACATCATAACGGCCGGCATCAAACTCAGTCGCCGCTACCATCAACGTAGCTTGGGCTGTCGAAATGGAATCAGGATAGTTTTTTTGCAATTCGGCCAAATCGGCATTGATGGCTTTTTGGTCGGTTTTTTGCTGCGCCTTTTCCACCATTTGCGCCAATACGGCGGCGGCTTCCTGATCTTTTGAAGCTTTTTGGCCTTGGTAAATGGTGTAACCCAAATACCCTAAAGCCGCCACGATCAGCAAGGCAAAGATCCAACGGCCGGTGCGTTTCCAAAAATATTTAAAGTTGTCTAACTCTTGTTGTTCTTCCAAATGGGCTGCCATTTATGCGTTCTTCCATTGTTGAAAAGTGTCTGTCAAATCAGCGGCGGCAACGGTTTGTTGTTCGTGTTTGCCCTGCATATCTTTCAGGGTAACCGTACCGTTTGCCAGCTCATCCTGAGCCACAATCAGGGCAAAGCGTGCGCCACTGTTGTCTGCTTTTTTCATTTGCGCCTTCAGGCTCTGATAGCCGGAATGCTGCATCACATTGAAACCTTGTGCGCGCAAGGCTTGCGCGTATTTCATCACCTGCAAGTCCGCACCTTCGCCTTGGTGCATTGCATAGACATCAGGCGCAGCGTTCACTTCCAGCGAGCCGTATTCGCTCACCAAAAGCAGCAGGCGCTCAATACCCATCGCAAAGCCGATAGACGGCGCAGGTTTGCCGCCAAGTTCTTCAATCAAACCATCGTAACGGCCGCCACCGCACACAGTCGCCTGCGCGCCGAGTTTGTCGGTCGTCCACTCAAAAACCGTCTGATTGTAATAATCCAAACCGCGAACCAAGCGCGGATTTTCAATATATTGAATACCCAAACCGTCCAACATCGCCTTGAAGCGTGCATAGTGGTTTTGCGAAGCCTCGCCCAAGTAATCCACCAGACGCGGCGCCGCGTTGCAGATTTCCTGCAAATCAGGGTTTTTCGTATCCAAAACGCGCAAAGGATTGGTTTTCAGACGGCGTTTGCTGTCTTCGTCCAGTTGCGCTTCATAGCGGGTCAAATATTCAACCAATGCCGCACGGTGTGCCGCGCGTTCCTCACGGTTGCCCAAGCTGTTGATTTCCAAAGTCAGGTATTCGCGAATACCTAATTTTTCCCATAAGTCGGCAGACATCGCGATGATTTCCGCATCAATATCCGGCCCTTCAAAACCCAAAGCCTCGATACCGACCTGATGGAACTGACGATAACGGCCTTTTTGCGGACGCTCGCGGCGGAACATCGGTCCCATATACCACAGCTTTTGCGGGCTGTTGTACAGAAGGTTGTGTTCGACCACCGCACGCAGACAAGAAGCCGTACCTTCAGGACGCAGGCTCAAACTCAAAGAATCGTTTGAATCAGAGAAGGTGTACATTTCCTTGCCGACCACATCGGTTTCCTCGCCGATGGAGCGGACAAACAAACCGGTTTGCTCGACAATCGGCGTACGGATTTGCTGATAGCCGTAAGCGCGTGTCCAACGACTAACCGTATCTTCAAACGCCTGCCAAACGCAGCCGTCAGTTTGAAATCTTTTTGTTCGACAGGTAAAAGGTCGTTCATACCTTTTACAGATTGAATTTTTTGTGCCATTTCAATATGGGATAAGCGAAAATCAAATAGTTGGGCATTATAGCTGATTTTTAAGGGTTTGTGAGGTTGGGAACAAATCAAAAGGCCGTCTGAAAAAGTTTTCAGACGGCCTTTGACTCACTCTACACGCCGTAGCCTGATTTGTTTGACTGCAAATTCCGTCTGCCGCTTGGGATGATGTGTAAAAAACAATTTATTTGAAATCGTCTCCGCTTTTTTCGGTACAACAGCCAAAATCTTACCTGCCAAATTTCCCTCACGAGTTTTCCAAGCATCCAAAAACTGCGCCCTGCTCATGGAAACATGGCCCAGCGACGGGTCGGCAAGCAAAACCGTATTGCCGTCTATGCCGCGCAATACCGAGAAAATGATCATCCTTGCGGTATTTCAGATACACGATGACGGGGATTTTTCAACTTCGCGAGCTGCTCGAAAGACAGAGCATAGCCTTTCGCCTCAAAACCCAAATCGGGCATGATGCGCTGCATATCCTCAAACGACGCGCGCATCTGTTCCTTATCCAGCTTTTTTTCAACACTTCTTCCTCCGTCAGCTTTTTGCCCGTAAAAATTGTTCAAAAAGCGTCGCCACCGAAAGCCGCCCCGCAGAAAAAATCCAAATCCTGTTTTTACAATATTGAAATCGCGCCTCTCTTTCCAACTTTGCACTTTGATTTTTCCGTAAACAACAGGATTATCGTTAAACATAGGGTGCAGCATTCAGAAGACCGGATAAAGAAACGGCAATCGGCACTGACAGACAAATACGTTTTAATATCATCATACCTTCTAAAGATATATGTAAGAGGTCGTCTGAAAAAGCTTTCAGACGACCTCTTACATAATTATTCTTAATAGTATAAATAGTAAGGGATATAACAGGTATTAGGGGCAAACCATGTTGCACCATGACCTACTGCCCTTACCGCTTCTTAGACAGTCTTTTTACGAATACCATCATCAGGATTGTCCAAAAAAATATTTGATAAATATATTGCAAGATATTTTATTCCAATTTCATCCGAAACAGAAACTAATATTTTTTTAATTAATACATAGCCGATTATTACATTTATTATTCCTATAATATATAAGGATATTCCCAAAAATTTTTGATTTTATTTTTAGGCATATCTTTTATCCATACTAAAAATACAGCCCAATGTCGAAAAAGAAAAATAACAGGAAACACTACCTTACCTCCTCTTACTTCCAACCAAACCGATAGCAGGCTTGGTTGGAAATTGGTTTATTTATTTATAAACATTATTTCCATATCTTCCGATATAAAAAAATACTTATCAAACTTCTCAAAAATTAAGTTCTATTTTTCTATATTATTCAAATCAGTATTATCTCCTATGATACGGAGAACTACATTTCCTAACAGGCAAAGATTATGAACTACATGAACTAGTTCGGTGGAAGGTGTATATACACCTTGCAACTTAATATTATTTTTGTGCATTTTTACCTGTAAATTAAATTTTTTTGGAATTTTTCTTCGTAGGAAAGAATCGTCCCTTCCGGAAAAAAATGACTGTCCTGCACAGTAATTTGTCCGCATTATTATAATGCAGCGTATTTTTGAAAAATAATTTATTATTTGGAAATTTTCTTATAATTTCAGAGCTTGACCAACGGCTATTTTTTTAAAAAAGAAATCTGCTCGTTATTAGTACTATCAATTTTCAACTTCAATTATCATCACCACCCTCATAAAATACACAATATGATTGAGCAATTATTGCCCAAGCCCGCAACAAATTCTAATTATTTTGGAGTCTTAGCCAATTGGCGTCCATAAAAATATGAGCCCTCGAACTACTGGGGTAGCATATCTTGCAGCAACAAAAGTACCTATCCTAGTTAAATACCCAGTGCCACCAACGGCGCCATGGCCCCTTCAGCCTCCTTCATCTCCTTCTGAGAAAGCTCCGCCAACTGCATAGGCGTATCTGCCTGCGTGTGGAACACTTGGCTTTCAAATGTCTGATTGTCGAAGCTGTTTGCCATTGCGGGAGCAATC